>Ga0116204_1000650_pt1 | contig 19887 bp, 19 predicted proteins | sample LakKivwa52mmetaG_FD_94481 | JGI IMG/M metagenome (GOLD analysis project Ga0116204, IMG submission 94481) | Anoxic lake water microbial communities from Lake Kivu, Rwanda to study Microbial Dark Matter (Phase II) - Lake Kivu water 52m metaG | ecosystem: Environmental > Aquatic > Freshwater > Lake...
GGGTGGAGTGAGAGATTTATCTGAGGTAGAAAAAATTGCAAAAGCGATCGCAGTAGATAGCAGATTAAAACTACGAGGTGTTACTGGTTTTGAGGGTGCGGTGCCAGCTGCTGCTAGAAGCAAAAAAGGTGAGAAGAGATTGGCTGCATTTTGCCAAAAGATTGTGGCCGCAGCTGATCGGGCTTATCCATATAAGGCGGATGGAGTATTTATTATCTCGGCCGGGGGTAGCGCTTACTTTGAGATTGTGGCAGAGGAGTTAAATAAGTTTGGCAAAGAGAAGATTATATTATTGCGCAGCGGTGGATATGTAACCCATGACAGTAAGTATTATGAGGAGATATATCCATTTCGAGATTTAGATCAGAGGTTTAAGCCGGCAATTGAGGTCTGGGCTCAGATCATCAGCACACCAGAGCCAAATTTTGGGGTGTTAAACCTGGGCAAACGCGATATTGGAAATGACCTACACAACCCCATTCCCTTTGCTAAGTATGGATCTGGCTTAACCGCATTTTCTGGTCAGATCGAGAAGCTAAATGACCAGCATGGTTACTTGAGAAGTAAGCAGGATTTTGCAGTATCACAGTTGATTGGATTGGGTATCTCTCATCCCTGCACTACATTTGATAAATGGCGGTTAATTCCACTAGTCAACGACAATTATGATGTTGTAGATTGCTTGTATACATTCTTCTAATCCCAAATTAACTAAAGGAGATCTAATGCCTATCCAACATATCAATGCCAGCCAAGCCCCCGCGCCAGGTGGTTCTTACTCTCATGGGGTGGTTGCTAATGGCTTCCTATACACCTGCGGTATGGGTCCAGTTGACCCAGCAACTGGAAAGATTGTTGATGGTGGGGTGGCTGAGCAAACCAGGCAGACTTTAAAGAACTTGCAAAAGATTTTGGATGTCAAGGGTGCAAAGTTTGCAGATGTAGTTAAGGTGACTGCTCACCTGCAAGATGTTAACCGAGATTTTGCTGCTTACGATCAGGTTTATCGGGAGTTTTTCTCTGCCCCTTTTCCAGTCCGTACCACAGTTGGTTCAGATTTAATTAACATTTTAGTTGAAATTGATTTTGTAGTAGCGCTTCCAAATTAATCCTATGACAATTGCACAAGATTTAGTTGGCAAGGTAGTGGTAGTTACTGGTGCTGGCCGCGGAATTGGACGCCAGATTGCAATCGGGGCAGGGCAAAGAGGTGCAAAGGTTGCAGTAGTTGAAGTAATTGCCGAAATTCTAGAGTCAACAGTTAAAGAGATCTCTGCGCTGGGAATAACGGTAGAGGGTTATCAAACTGATATTTCATCAGAGAGTCAGATTATTAAGAGTTTTGCTGCGATTGAAAAGGATTTTGGACAGATTGATTGCTTAGTAAATAATGCAATGATTCATGATCCTGAAGATCTACTGGCCACCTCACTTGAGGTTTGGAATCGCACACTTGCTGTGACCTTAACCGGCAGCTTTTTAACTATAAAAGCCACCTTGCCCGGGATGATTAAGCGTAAATCTGGCTGCATCGTAAATATTGGCACCGTTAATGCCAAGGCGATGATTGGCAGTGACTCCTACTCGGTGGCAAAAGCTGGCATCCATGCGCTGACTAGAACAGTTGCCGTTAGATATGGTCCAGATGGAATTCGCTGCACAACTGTGGTCCCAGGAACTATTGCAACCGACGCTTGGCAGGCCAGGGTTGATAGAAATCCACAAATTTTTGAAAAGTTAAAACCTTGGTATCCCTTAGGACGAGTTGGTACGCCAGTAGATGTTACAGAGGCGGTTTTGTTTTTACTTTCAGATAAGGCGCAGTGGATTAGTGGCAGTGAGTTTGTAGTAGATGGTGGACTATTAGCTGGTTATGCCCCGATGTTTAAAATGGTTGAAGGTTCTGATTAAATCAGATGAGTGAAAATACCTTCACAATTCGCGGGGCAAATGTAATTGATGGTAGCGATACACCTGCACAGCGCCTGGATATTTTAATTACAAATGGGGTTATCTCACAGCTTGGTTCAATCTTAAGAGGTGCTGAAGAGGGCAAGGTTATTGATGGCTCTGGTTTAACTTTAGCCCCGGGATTTATTGATATGCACTCGCATTCAGATTTAGCAGTTTTGACCGATAAACAACATTTAGCAAAGGTTTCCCAAGGGGTAACTCTGGAGGTAGTTGGTCAGGATGGACTTAGCTATGTGCCAAGTAATCCTGAAACCTTGCTTGAGCTACGTGAACAATTGTTTGGTTGGAACTCAGATCCAAAAGATTTGAAGTGGGACTTTCACACAGTGGGAGAGTATTTAGATCGAGTTGATGATGGTTGTGCCGTTAATGTTGCATACTTAATTCCACACGGCTCGGTGCGCATGTTGGTTAGAGGAAATGAGCCTGGAACTGCCTCTGATGATGAGTTGGCGGCGATGAAACAGTTGACCCGTAAGGCAATGCAGGAGGGTGCCTTTGGTTTATCAGCTGGGCTTACCTACACCCCTGCGATGTATGCAGATAATGATGAAATTGTGCAGCTTTGCAAGGTTGTCGCAGGGTTTGGTGGCTTTTACGCCCCGCACCATCGAAATTATGGTGCTAAGTTTTTAGAGGCAGTTATGGAGTGTTTAGATATTGCTAAGTTATCTAAATCTCCACTTCACTTAACTCACTGTCATATGAGCCACCCAAATTTTCATGGCAAAACTGGCTTGCTATTTGAACAGATACAAAATGCTGAAAAACAAGGGGTGGATGTCACTCTAGATACCTACCCATACTTAGCTGGTTCAACCTATCTGCATGCACTGCTGCCTTCTTGGGTCCAGGCAGGTGGCTCAAAGAAAACTCTGCAGCGATTGTCTGTGATGGAAAATCGGTTGAAAGTTATTTATGAGTTAACTGTCTCTGGCAGCGATGGTAATCATGGTGGGGTAGTTAACTGGCCAGCCATTAATATTGCCGGAGTTGAGAAATCTCATAATATGCGATTTGTCGGAATGGATTTAGTTTCAGCCGCCCAGCTGGTAAATAAAAAAGTTGAAGATTTTTATCTAGATTTTATTATTGATGAGGAACTCAAAGTCTCTTGTGTAATTTTTGCCGGACATGAACCAAATGTTCGAGCAATTATGCAAGATTCTCGTCACATGGTTGGTAGTGATGGAATTTTGACTGGCAATAGACCACATCCACGCGGCTACGGAACTTTTGCCAGATATCTTGGTGTTTATGCCAGACAAGAAAAGGTTTTAACAATGCATGGTGCAGTTGCAAGGATGACTGGCAGACCAGCAAAACGTCTTGGATTAACTGATCGCGGTTTTATTAAGGTCGGCATGAAAGCAGATATGGTTTTATTTGATTCTCAAACAGTGGTTGATCGATCAACATATGAGCAACCACGAGTAGCAGCTGCTGGATTTGAAATGGTCTGGGTTAGTGGCGTGGCCACATTGCGCAAGGGGGCGCGAACTCAGGCAACCCCAGGGCAGGGAGTAAGAAAAGTAGTTTGAGGGTCGCTACTGCGACCTTTCGGGCCATTGATACAAAAGTGTTATTTTTCCAATCTAACCCCCCCTTGCTTGTTTTTGAAATTAATGATGGGCTAAGCCTCCCCCACAAGCATGTGGGATCCTAGGAGGACTAATAAATGAAAAAACTAACCAAGCGCAGAATTGTTGCGCTGGCTTCACTTGGATTGGTGGCAAGCGTATTAGTTGCTGCACCAGCTCAAGCTAACACCGTAACAATTAAGGTTGTTACTCCTAACTACACAGATGCTATGCCGGCTTACTATGCCGACTTAAATGCCCGCTTTATGGCTGCTAACCCAACCATCAAAGTTGAGCATGAGAATCTAAGTTGGGATGACATCTTGGTTAAGGGTCGAACTTATATATCAACCAAGTCATATCCAGATGTATTGAACCTAAATACATTCTCTGAGTTTGCTGCTGAAGATTTACTGTATAAAACCAGCGATCTCTTCACTGAGGCAAAACTCTCTGACTTTGTTACCGCTTTCCGCGATAACTCAAAGTACAACGGAGTTGAGTATGCTGTTCCAGATTTGGCTTCAGCCCGTATGTTCTTTATTAATAAGGCTTTGTTCTATGGTGCAGGCAATACCAAAATCCCAACAACTTGGGCTGAGGTAACTGCTGCTGCCAAGAAGATCAAGGCTAAGTACGGATCAAGAGTTTATCCATTGGCTATCCCACTAGGTTCAGAGGAAGCTCAAGCTGAGTTCCAGATCTGGGCAGGTGGAAATGGTGGTCGTTACTTCAATGAGAGTACAAAGAAGTGGGTCATCAACTCTAAGGAAAACCTAGAGACTCTTAATCAATTAAGAGCATGGGTAAAGGCTGGTTACACACAACCAAACCCAGCATCAACAAACCGTACTGATGCCTTTAAGCTATTTAGCCAAGGCAGAGTGGCAATGATCAATGCATCCGTGTTCTTCCCTTCAACATTGAAGGATTACAAGAGCAAGGTTGACTACGGTGTTGCGCCATTCCCATCTGCTAACGCAAGCAAGAAGCCAATCACACTTGGAGTCCAGGATTACTTCATGGCCTTCAAGAAGACTGGAAACAAGGATGCAGCTTCTAAGTATCTAAACTTCTTGTTTGAAGGCAAGAATTACGCTGGCTTCCTAAAGGCTGCTGGTGGATTTATCCCAGCAACTAAGTCAGCTTCAACTGAAGTGGATTCATCATTGCTTCCATTCATTGAGCAACTTCCAAATGCAATCTTCTACCCAGGAACACTAGGTTCTTGGGGTCCTGTCGTCGCTAAGATAACAACTCAAATCGGGACAGGTATTACCAAGAATCCAAAGACTGTTTTGGATTCTCTACAGAAGGATGCTGAAAAGGCTGGTACGAATTAATTACTCTAAAAAGTAATTAAAGGTTAGACCTATAAGCGGGGTCGAGTGAGTAATCACCGATCCCGCTTATAACACATTTAGTGGAATCAAAAGTTGATAGTTGGTTTGAAATGAGGAGCTTTGAGTAGCAAACTGCTAGTGAAGAGCGCGTCAACAAAAAGAAAGAGCTCTGTTGCAACTCATGATGTTTCTGTAGCAAGTGCCCTACCTTGGATTGGCCCCGCTTTACTCTTGATTATTTTGGTTGTTATTTGGCCGGTCGTTGAGTTAGTAAGAATTTCTTTCACCGACATCACAATTGCAGGTAGCTTGCTCGATTTTCATGGTTTTGCAAATTATCGAGAGTTACTTGCAAATCCAGATTTATATCCAGTTGCCCGCAGGACTTTACTTTGGGTTTTTGGCATTGTGTTTTTCACCGTGATTTTATCCTTACCTCTAGCTCAATTAATCAATCAAAACTTTCCAGGACGCAAGTACGTTCGTTGGGCATTAATCTTCCCTTGGGCAGCATCAGTGGTAATGACTTCTATGATTTGGACTTGGATTTTAGATGCCTACTCAGGTGAGTTTAATTTAACTCTTACCCAACTAGGTCTTATCGATGAGCCCGTGGATTGGGTGAATAATCCCGGCAGTTCATTTTATGTTCTAATGGCAGTGGCTGTCTTCGTATCCATACCATTTACAACCTATGTACTTTTGGCAGGATTGCAGTCGATCCCAAATGATATTGTCGAGGCTGCATCTGTTGATGGGGCAAGTCATTGGCAAACCTACCGACAAATAAAGTTTCCATTACTAAGAAACGCCTTGTTGATCGCAACAATCATTAATTTAATAAATGTGTTTAATTCTTTCCCAATTATCTGGATTATGACTCGCGGAGGACCAGGTTATGAGACTGACACCACCACTACCTTTGCCTATAAGTTGGCTTTCATAGAATCAAACATGGGTCAATCAACCGCCCTGGGAGTATTTAATTTCATTGTTATTTTGTTAATAGTTAGTTTGTATCTAAAGCTAACCAAAGCTACTAGGACCGAGTTATGAAAAGCACTAAATCAAAAAAATTGACTGGTAAGAAGATCGTAACTATTTCGGTCGCCTATTTAATCGCTTGGTTTTTCCTGTATCCATATATACACATGTTCTTAACTTCAGTGCGAACACATGAAGAGTTATACGCTTATCCAACCACCCACTTGCCTCAAGTTTGGCAGTGGCGAAATTACTTAGATTTATGGGATAACGCACCAATCGCAAATTACCTGAAATCAAGTTTAATTATCTCGATATCAGCAACTATTTTAGTTTTGCTCGTATCTTTACCCGCAGCCTACTTTTTAGCTAGATATAGATTTAGATTCAGAGGTGTGTTCTTACTGTTAGTTCTTGCGACACAAATGTTTTCACCAACCGCTTTAATCATCGGTATTTTTCGCGAGGTAGATTTCTTTAACTTACTTGATTCTTACTTAGCATTAATCATTTTAAATGCCGGCTTTAATTTGGCTTTTTCTATCTGGCTACTAGCGGGATTTTTCTCCAGTATTCCAGCAGAGATAGAAGAAGCAGCGTTAATTGATGGTTGCAGCAGAGTGCAAGCACTGCGGAAAATTACCATCCCAGTTGCTTTGCCGGGTGTGGTAACTGCCATCATTTTCACCTTTGTCGCAGCTTGGAATGAATTTACAATTGCACTAACAATTGTTAGCTCAGTTGATAAGAAGCCACTTCCAGTTGGTTTGACTCAATTTATTGGTCAATACGATATTGCTTGGGAGTATTTGTTTGCTTCCACGATTATTGCCATTATTCCAGTTGTAGTTCTCTTCATAGCTATCGAAAAGTATTTAGTGGGTGGGTTAACAGCCGGCAGCGTGAAATGAGTGGCATTAAATCCAACGCATTTACACTTGCTTACACATTTTTTAGAGAACCAGCAGAGAAAGTTATTCCTGAATTAAGAAGTTATGGGTTTTCTGGAATAAATTTAGCTCTTAATTATCACAGCAGTCGTGATCTTTTGCTTCGCCAAGGACCGCAACTTGCGTACTTATCTGATGGATTTCATTACTATCAAGTTAATGATCAGGCGTACGAGCCAGGGGCGATCAAGCCAGAGCAAAAAGATCAACTTCCAACCAATCAAGTTTTGGATTCGGTGCTTAAAGTTGCCAAGGAGAATGGTTTCGAAGTAAATGCCTGGGCTGTATATATGCATAACTCTGCAATTGGGATGGCTCATCCAGATTCAGTAGTTACAAATGCACTTGGTAATAAGTTTTTCTCAGAGCTCTGTCCTTCAAACCCTGCCGTGGCTAAATATGCAGTAGGAATGAGTAAAGATTTAGCAAGTCGGGGGATTGATGGAATCAGAGCAGAGTCATTACATTTTCATGGAGCACGTCATGGCGAACATCATGAGCGATTTTTTATTGAGTTAAGTCCAATTACTGAATTCTTGTTTGCATTATGTTTCTGCAATTATTGCAAGCAAAATTTTGAGGCGTGCAATGAAGATGTCGATAAGTTAATCTCAAAGGTTGCAAAATTACTTCTTTTAGTCTTTGAAGATAAGGATCCTTGGCTAGGTAAGCAATTGAATTTATCAAACCTGGCTGAGGTTGCTGGTGAGCAAATCTTGAAATATCTCAAGTGTAGGGAAAAGGCAGTGACTAATCTTTATAGACAAATATCAGAGGTTACTAGCGGGGCCAAAATTAGCTTTAACTTTGTAGATCAAGCACCACTTCTAGACTTCAATTCACAGGATGCAATTTCAAATAGCTGGCAAGTTGGTATTGATAATTCCCAAATAGTCCAGATCATAGATCGATACGAACCGTTGATTTATCGTCGTGAAAGTACTCAAGTAGCTAAACTTGCGGAAAACTATTTGAAGAACATAGCGCCTAATATCACAGCAATCCTTAGGCCTACGTATCCTGATTGCACTAGTGCCAATAATTTGTCTCAGAAAGTTGATTCTTTAGTTGGACTTGGCATAAGGGAAATAGATTTTTACCTTTTGGATACTATGCGTAAATCGGATTTAAATAATATAAAGAGCGTAATAACTAGCTAATTATTGTAGAACTATTCATTAGATAGGGAGTGCACTATGGAGCGTGGTGTTTACTCAGTATTACAAACTCCGCTGGATGAAAGTGAGAATCTAAATCAAAGTGTTTTCAAGCGAGAAATAGATTGGTTGATTGAATGTGGTGTAAAAGGATTAGTTTTAGCAATGGTTTCAGAGGTCATGCGATTTACGGCGCAAGAGCGCCGCTCTCAGTGGCAATCTGCACTTAAATTGATTGCCAAACGTGTTCCTTTAATCGTCAGCGTCGGTGGTGAAAGTACTGCAATTGCAGTTTCATTAGCAAAGTTAGCTCAGATCGATGGCGCAACAGCATTAATGGCTACACCTCCAGCATCATTTCCGGCTACCTCTTCAGAGATCTACCTTTATTACTCAGCAATAATCGAAGCAGCAGATATTCCACTCATAGTTCAAGATGCAAGCAATTACATGGGTCAGCCCCTTGAACTTAAGCTTTATGGCGATCTGATAAAAAAATATGGAACAGAAAGAGTTCAATTTAAGCCTGAAGCAAAGCCGGTTAAAGAACGGGCTATGGCATTACAAGAAATCGCTAACGGAAAAGCGAGAATTTTTGAGGGGCAAAGTGGCATAGATTTACTTGATACTCATCCAATTGGAGTAGTTGGCACTATGCCGGGTAGTGAGATTCCCTGGGCGATAATAAAGCTTTGGGATGCGTTAGAGGCCAATGATCTAGATCGTGCTCAAGAGTTTCACCATCTAGTTACACAACTTGTTGCATTTCAACAAAATATAGATGGCTATGTTGCAGTTGAAAAATATTTATTGGTTAAGCAGGGAATTTTTGAGTCAGAACGTCAACGTGGTCCAGTGAGAACAATTTTAAGTGCTGAGATCAAACATGAAATTGATCAAATATTTGAAAAGCTAGTTAAATTGGCTAATAACTGATTCATAGCTAATACCAATCAAATCACAAGGCCTAGTGGTTGCGCTGGCAATTGCAGTTTCAATTGGGATACTAAGTGCTATTAGACGATTAATTGAATCACCCAAATTAGCTACTCCACCAGCTAATTTTCCATCAATACTTCTTGCTTGCCCATTTTTTGCCACTACATTGATATCTCCGAAAGTAAAATTACCATCACCTAATCCGGCAGCAGCAACTGCATCATTTGTAATGATGAATCGGTCCATAATTTTTGGCAAGGTTTGCATGAGCAGGTCATCTGAAACATGAACACCATCTGCAATCACTTGCACCATTACATCTTGTCGCTCAATTGCAACATCACTTAATCCTCGAGCGGGAGGTTTAGACATGCCATTAAATAAGTGGGTGACAGTTTTGGCACCAGCAACAAAACCTGCATTTGCCTCTGATTTAGTGGCGTTTGAGTGTCCAAGTGAGACGATGATTTCCTGCCCTACCAAATATTTGATTAAATCTATTGCGCCAGCAATCTCTGGCGCAAGGGTTACAAGCCTGACTAATCCAGCAGATAACAACGCCTTGAGGTGTTCTAAGTTTGGTGGAGTAATAAATTCTTTAGGATGAACACCAGCTTTTTCAGTTGAAATAAATGGGCCTTCAAGATGAATACCAAGAATTAAAGCTTCACCAGGCTTAGGTTCTTTGCGAACACTTTCAATCAATTCAATACTTCTTACCGCAGATTGAAGAGAGGTAGTAATTATGGTTGGCAGATATCCTGCAACCTCATTTTTGAATAGCGATCTACTCACTACTCTTATCTCATCAGGAGTTTTGGCGGAGAGTAAATCGACACCCCCATGTCCATTAACCTGAAGATCTATGTATTTAGGCTTCATTGTTTATCAGACCTATAAATTTTGATCATGGGGGAGTAAATACCAGCATCATCTTTGTTAGCTAATATTTTTGCACCCTCTAGTGGAGATTTATTTGGTTTATGGAGCATCATTTCACTTGCTTTTATTTTTGAAACTACATTTTTGTAAGTCATGGTGTTCTCCGCTAATACCCCGCCAAGCAGAGCTACCTGAAAATCTTTCCCTCCTTCACACACACGTCGTGCAGTATCAGCAATTAAAACAATCTCATCTCCTGCCTTATCAATAATCTCTAGCGCCGTAGCATTACCAGAGGCAGCAAGCTCATTTACTAACTGTGCAAATTGCGCAATTGCATGTACAGCCCGATTACTTTGATGAACAACGTGAGGTAAATGGTAAGGATCAGCATTAAAGTGTTGGCAGGCAACCGCAAGCAATTGGGCAGCTCCTGGTGTTTGATCACGCCCATCACTAGAACGCAAGGCATAATTTAAACCCATGCGGCCTATCCAATAAGCACTAGCCACATCTCCAATTAAATGACCATCACCAGATAAAGAGTGCAAAATGGTGCCTGATTTACCAACAGCTAATGCAGTAATACCTGTGCCGGCAGTGATTACTACCCCATCAGTTTCAATAGCAGCGGCGCAAGAGCTCACCGAATCACTACAGATCCACAGCTCCTCTACCTTGCTATTTTTGAAAACTTGATTTGCAATACCTTGATAACTCTTAGTGTCGGCTGGCAAGGTAGCAACCGCAAGCACTGCCCGGGAGATACTTCCTTCAAACTGATTAGCAAAGGTTGTGACAACATTTGTTAAGTAATCAACAAGAGAACCCTCGCCAGGAGTAATTCCAGGGAAATCTTTATAATTTTTTTCTATGCCGTCAACACTCGCAGCGGCCCGAATACCACCACCGCCACCATCAAAGTAAATAACTGTCTTAGACATTAGTTAGTCAGTGTCACTTTACTCAGACCGGTAGGTTTATCTGGGTCCAATCCATTTTTCCTGGCAAATTCCAAAGCAAAGCGTTGCCCAATTATGCAATCGATAATGCAGTTATGGATTTCATTTCCAGTTTTTGCACCCTCGATCACAATCTCACCAGGCACTGCTAAAGAGCTAGTGCCAATCCAATAAATCTTTGGAGACCTACTTCTGATTTGCGTCATGTAATCTTTTACAAAGCTTAGATCTGAGTCATTTTGAGCTACTAAAAATAATTGAGTTTTTGAAGTTAGTGCTGAAATAGGCCCATGCATATAATCGGCGATTGATAAGCCCTGCACAGGGATTTTACTGGTTTCTTGAATTTTTAATGCAAACTCTTTTGCATTGGGATATGAAAACCCTCGACCAAGAACAACGATTTCATTTTGAGGATTAACTGAGTCAACAGCACTAGAAACAAGATTTTTATCTGAGACTAATAACCTTGCTTGGGTGACTATCGAGTTGGTAGTTGTTTTTTGATTTAGCCAGCCATCAACAAGAATTAGTGAGCATAGAAGTTCAGCTGCGTAGCTCTTAGTGGCAGCTACTGCATTCTCTTTACCTGCTAGTAATGACAGGTGCAGATCTGCTGACTTGGCTAATGGCGAAAGCTCATCATTTGTCATTGCTATTAAAAATCCACCACCGGCCTTGGCGGCCTTTGAGAACTTGATTAAATCAGAGGACTGCCCGCTTTGCGATATGGCTATAACTAGCGTGTTATCAAATTTCAATTGGGTGTCATAAATAGTAACTGAGGAAAGAGAGGTAAGACCAACTGGTAGACCGATTTTGGTTTCGATTAAGTACTTAAGAAAGTGAGCAGCATTGTCGGAGGTGCCACGGCCTAAAATTTGGACTGAATTAAAATCATGTTTCGTGAAAACATCATGCAATTTATCAAACTGATTTGAATTGTCCAGAATTGTTTGAAATACCTCAGGAATTTGGGAGATCTCTGATTCCATTGATATACCTAAACTGGGCATGAGGTATTTTCGCATAAAACAAGTAGATTGAGCCAAAATTTGGATTTCTTGAGCACCTAATCCGCTGTAATGGTTGTTTTTACCATGATTTCTAAGACTTCTCCTTAGTCATACGCTTTGTCCATGACTCTTGAATTTATCAATTTTGAGCTGGAAGCAATCTCATCTTAACTTTTAGCAAATTTAATTTTAGTCCCTTTCAAACTAGTTGCCAAGGACTATGTAAGGATTTAAACTAATCTAAACAACAAATTATTCTTCAAATTTAAGAGATGAGTGAGTATGGCAGATCTAGCTAAAAATAAGGAGTTAGTCCGTCAATTTTTTGAGCAAATATGGAATCAAGGAGATGAAAGTGCGATTGATAGGTTTATTGCAGAAGATGCTGCCGGTAACGATCCCAAGTTTGGCGTAGGTAGAGAGTCATTCCGACAGCAATGGCGCAAGTGGCGTATAGCATTTCCAGATATCAATTTTGCAATTGAGGAGTTAATCGCTGAGGAAGATGTAGTTGTTTCTCGATGGAAATTGACCGGTACTCATCTAGGGCAATATTTAAATATAAGTGCAACTGGAAAGAAGATTTCAGTTGATGGCGTCAGTATCGACCGGTTAAAAGATGGCATGGTAGTTTCAGGTTTTGATGCCTGGGATTCAAATGTATTGATTGAACAGTTGAACTCATCGCACGCAGATTAGGTGCCCAATATGCTGCAGACTAATTTTTTAATTTAGCCAAAAGCTGTGGCCAAGTATTAGCAAAGCTGGGATGTAGATTTTTATTTGAAACCTGATCAATCTCAACCCAAGCAACCTCTTTGGATTCATCATTTGCCTCATGGGCAATTAATTCAGGATGTGCCCGCGCAATTACTGTGTGATAAGCCCAAACCCCATGATCATCGGTAAAAATCTCACCTGGGGTTAAGTGGTGGGCAAAGATGCCAACCTCTTCATGAGCCTCTCTTATCGCAGCCTCAACTGGGCTCTCATGGGAGTCGCGTGCTCCACCTGGAATACCCCAAGTGCCACCATTGTGTACCCAGGGTGCACGGTGTTGCATCAAAATACTTTTACCTCTTACTAACAGTAATCCTGCTGCGCCATGTAGACCCCAATGTTTGCCACCGCAATCACACTCAATCCAACCATCTCCATCACGGTGTGCCATGGCAGAAGTTTTACACACAATTAAACAATTCACAGCCATAAGATTTTTCCAAGCAGATACTTAGTGAAATTACCTAAATTACCCCTATGTTAAGTTTTAAAAGGTTAATCATTATTATGCTCTTGCCAGCATTGTTAAGTAGCTGTGCTAGAGCCCAAGGAGCACTTGCACCAACTGGAGTACCACCAGCAAGTGAAGGGTTTGCTCCAATTGATCAATCAGATAGGTCATATCTGCCAGATGTTGAGCCAGCCGCCCTTGAGCCAATAATTAATTATGTTGATGGTTTAAATCTGGCATTAACTGGTGAGTTTTTATACCTTAGATCAACTGCCATTAGCAGCTGTGATTGTTTGGCAATAGCAGATCGACTTGCCAAGTTGTTTAAGAGTGCAACTTTGGTGGGGGGTAGCTATCAATTAAAACGAGTTGATCTTGCTAAAGATGGGGTTAATCAAAAAAGTTTTGCAGTGGTAATTGATCGAAGTGATATTAGAAAAATAGATAAAGCAAGTAGGCAATCAATCTTATGGAGTGCTTCTACTATCAAAAATACCTTTATCGTAAAGCGGATAGGAAAGGGGTGGTTATTAAGCGATATCAAGTAGCTTTAATCATCTTGCTACTTCTGCCAATACCAGCGCATGCTGCATCAGATTGCATCGATAAGACCTGTGTGGATGTCTTTACTGAGGATAATCAATTGATAATTACCGCCTCAAAAAATGGGGCAAAGCCAACACCTAGTAAAAGACCAGTTAGTAAACCAAAGCCGGTGGTCAGTAAGCAGAGCACCCCAAAGCCGGTTGCTAAAACTGCATCTCCAAAACAGATCACGCCCAGCAAGCCCAAGCCAAAGGCTGCGCCAATTAAAAAGGTTGCCACCTCCTCTTTATCTGATCGATTAATCAAATTACTGCCGGTAGGTGATATAAATTTTCAGCCAGAAAATGATGCGCTAGTTAATTTACCGGTTTACTTTTGGACCCAAACTCCACAACGATTTACTGCGGTAGTGCCAATTCTTGATCTAATTGTTTATGTAAATCTATATTCAACCTTCACCTGGAGCTTTGGTGATGGCAGAGTAATTACCACCACCAATCAAGGCGGCCCTTACCCAGTTGGGGTGATTACCAATACCTATCAAAAAAATGGAGAGTACCCAGTTAACCTAACGGTGATCTGGCGTGGTACCTGGTCGGTAAATGGAGTTACCACACCAATTAGTGGCAATGGGATTACTCAAAGTATTACAAGAGATATCTCAGTTGTTAATGCGGTGGGAAGATTTACTAAGTAAGTTAGTTGATATCCACAATTTAATATTTAGGTGAGAAATTAAACTCACCACTTTGCCACTCTTTGCCTATGACAAATAACCTATTACTAGATGATCAATTAAGTAAGATAAATGAAATAAATTATGAAGATGATGATGTTTTAAAGCAGCAACGGCTAGGAGCTATTGCAGTTAACCAACTGGTGGCAAATTTTGCATTGGCAAAACATGAGGATGATCCTGAGTTAATCGCATTGGTATTAGTGCGCCTTAAGGATTTACAGGTGCGAGATTATGCCATGGGGCTGGTGAGTGCTGAAAACATTGATCAACAATTTAACCTCTGGTACTGGTTAATGAGTACTGCCCCTAAGGGTTACATCGCACCGGTGGCCTGCATCTTTGCCGCATGTGCCTATGAATCAGGGGAGAGTGATATGGCACATAAGGCTTTGGATAATGCATTTGCAGATCAGATCTCATATCCACTTGCGGTGCTGCTACGCCGGGTCTTTTTCTCAGGATGGCCTGCACAATCCTTTGCTGCGATGCGCTCTGAGCTACACCCAAAGATTTGTGCATCACTTTTTGGGGGTAGTATTTAATTACTAAACAACGTGGTTTAGTAGATCGGGTAGTTACGTGATTATTGGTATTCCAAAAGAGATTAAAAATAATGAGTTTCGAGTCTCTGCTACCCCCGCTGGTGTGCATGCATATGTAAGTGCTGGACATCAGGTTATTGTTGAAAGATCTGCCGGGATCGGATCTGGTATCTCAGATTATGATTACATCAAAGCTGGCGCAACCATTATTGATAAGGCTAATGAGCTTTGGCAAAAAGCTGATTTAATTCAAAAGGTCAAAGAGCCAATTGAGGCTGAGTACAAGCGAATGCGCAGCGGACAAATCCTTTATACCTACCTGCATCTTGCTGCTAATAAGGCTTGCACCCAAGCGATTATGGATTCAGGTTGCACCGCAATTGCATATGAGACGGTTGAGGTAGATGGTGCACTTCCACTTTTGGCTCCGATGAGTGAGGTGGCAGGGAGAATGAGTATTCAAGTTGGTGCTGCCGCACTTGAGGCTAGTAAGGGTGGCCGGGGTGTGCTGCTAGGTGGTGTGCCTGGGGTTAGACCTGGCAAGGTGGTGGTAATTGGTGGCGGAGTAGTTGGTGTTGCAGCCGCAACTATCGCCCATGGCATGAGAGCTGATGTAACGATTATGGATTTGGATTTAAAACGATTAGCACAGATTGATCAGATATTTGGAGGCAATGTTAAAACCTTAGCCTCAAGTGGTTATGAGATTGAAAAAGAGGTAACCCAAGCTGATTTAGTAATTGGCGCAGTCTTAGTTCATGGCGCCAAAGCTCCTAAATTGGTAAGCAATGATTTGGTGAGCAAGATGCGATCTGGCTCAGTATTAGTAGATGTTGCCATTGATCAAGGTGGCTGCTTTGAAGATTCTCGTCCTACTACCCATCAAGATCCCACCTATAAGGTGCATAATGCAATCTTTTACGCTGTTGCAAATATGCCAGGGGCAGTTCCTGCTACCTCAACCTACGCACTTGCCAATGCCACAATTAAGTATGGATTAGCACTTGCTAATAAGGGATGGCAGCGGGCGCTCGCCGATGATGCCAGTTTGGCAAAGGGGTTAAATGTGCATGAGGGCAGGATTATGTATGAGGCGGTTGCCAAGGCGCACAATCTTTAGTATTTTTCTCCTAGGTCACGAGTCTTAGTTCATAGCCCCGGCTAACTAAGCGGCAACCCTCCACCACGGTGGGGTGCTCCGGGTGAGGACCAGATCGATTGCAAGGTGTAATCGATAAGCGTGGGTCGATAAAAAATTTAGGGAAAAACCCTAATAATTTTTTTCACACCACCTTTAATTAGGAGGTTGCTTTGTCATACTCATTTGAAACTCAACAAATACATGCTGGACAGGTTGCAGATCCAACAACAGGTGCTCGTGCACTTCCGTTGTATCAAACAACTGCTTACCAATTCCGTGATACCAAACATGCCGCTGATCTATTTGGATTAGCAGAGCTTGGCAATATCTACACCCGCATCATGAATCCAACTCAGGATACGGTGGAGCAACGAATCGCAGCGCTAGAAGGTGGCGTAGCAGCATTATTGGTTTCATCTGGATCAGCAGCCACCACATTTGCAATTTTGAATGTGGCGCAGGCTGGTGATCACATTGTTTCTTCACCATCTTTATACGGTGGAACTTATAACTTATTCCATTACACACTTCCAAAATTTGGTATCGAGGTTACCTTCGTAGATAACCCAGATGATCCAGAGTCTTGGCGCAAAGCGGTGAAGCCAAATACCAAGGCATTTTTTGGTGAAACTATTGCTAATCCAAAAAATGATCTATTGGATATTGAAACAGTGGCAAAGATTGCTCATGAGCATGAGGTGCCATTAATTGTTGATAACACAGTTGCTACTCCTTACTTGATTAGACCAATTGAGTGGGGTGCAGATGTGGTGGTTCACTCGGCAACTAAATTCCTATCTGGCCATGGAAATGTAGTTGTAGGCGCAATAATTGATGCTGGTAAATTTGATTATGCCAAGTATCCAAAGCGTTTTAAAAACTTCAATGAACCAGATCAGTCATACCATGGCTTGGTATATGCCCAAGCACTTGGAGTTGGCTCACCATTTGGCGCAAATCTTTCCTACATCTTCAAAATCCGTTTAACTCTGCTGCGCGATATTGGTGCAGCGGTTTCGCCATTCAACGCATGGCTACTTGCTCAAGGATTAGAGACATTGTCACTTCGTATTGAGCGACATGTTGAAAATGCTAAAGCGGTTGCGGCATTTTTAGAGAAACATCCACAAGTATCTGGCGTGAACTACGCATCACTGCCATCTTCGAAGTGGAATAAGTGGGCAAATAAGTATTCGCCAAAGGGAAGTGGATCAGTACTCTCCTTTGAAATTAAGGGTGGTATTGAGGCGGGTAAGAAGTTTATTGAGGCGCTAAATCTGCACTCACATGTGGCAAATATTGGTGATGTTAGAAGCCTAGCGATTCACCCAGCCTCAACAACTCACTCACAATTATCACCTGAGGAACAATTAACCGCAGGTGTTACCCCAGGTTTGGTTCGTTTATCTGTTGGTATAGAAAGTATCAAAGATATTCAAGCCGATCTTGAAAAAGCATTTGCAGCAGCTAAGTAATGAGCAAAGTAAATCCAGCAGTTACCGGGGCGTGGCTAGAAAGTCATGACCCCGGTGATCGCCAATTCTTAAATATTGGTGATCTAACTCTGGAATCAGGTGAGGTATTGCCTGATGTAGTTATTGCATACCAAAGTTGGGGTGAGTTAAATCCAGATGCCGATAATGCAATTTTAGTAAACCATGCTTTAACGGGCTGGGCTGATGTCAATGGCTGGTGGCCACAAATGGTTGGCGCTGGATTGCCATTTGATACCGACAAATACTTTGTAGTTTGTCCAAATGTTATTGGTGGCTGTCAAGGCTCTACTGGTCCATCATCTATTGCACCAGATGGAAAAAGATGGGGATCAAGATTTCCAGTCCTAACCATCCGAGATATGGTTGCAGCTGAGCTTGCCTTTACAAAGAAAATTGGGGTCAAGAAGTATCATTTAGCGGTTGGCCCTTCATTAGGTGGTATGCGCAGTTTGGAATGGGCGATTGATTATCCCCAGTTAGTGGGTGCAATCTGCACCATTGGCTCATCTGCTGTTGCAACGGGAGATCAGATTGGCGCTGCCTCAATTCAACTACGGGCAATTAAGAATGATCCAAATTTTAATAATGGTGATTACTATGAACAAAGTATCGGCCCGGTCGAGGGAATGGGAATTGCCAGAAGAATTGCACACCTTACCTATCGCACTGAGTCAGAGATGGATGTGCGATTTGGCAGGGAGTTACAAGGGGATGAGACGGGAAGATATGCAGTTGAGTCATACCTAGATCATCAAGCAGAGAAATTAGCTAAACGATTTGATGCCAACACTTACATTGCTTTGACAGAGGCTATGAACTCACATGATGTCGGTCGAGATCGTGGCGGGGTGGCCGCCGCTCTTGCCAACGTGAAAATCCCAATTCATGTGGTCTCAATTGACACCGATCGGCTATTTCCACCTAGGTTGCAGCAGGAGATTGTCGAACTTGCCCCCGATCAAGCCATTTTGCACAGTATCTCATCGCCATTTGGTCATGATGGCTTCCTAATTGAGGTCGAATCTGTGGGTCAGATCATCCAGAACGCCCTAGTTGGTCAAAAAATCTCAAATTAGCCAGTTACGGATGTGCATTTAGGGCTGTGGACAATTTATAATATAGCCACGGGTCGAGGCGGTTTAAAGAATCGCAAAAGTTTTTAGACCTAAAAACAAAGGATGAATTGTGGCTGTATCTCGTGCGCCCAAAAAAGGTGCCAAAGCAGGAAAGAGTAAGAGTAAGCCTGCTGCCAAGAAGAGTTCAGCAAAAAAAGTTGTTGCAAAAAAAGGTAAGGCTGCAAAGAAGCCGGTAAAGATTCCAGCAAAGGCTGTTTTAGATGCCAAAGATGTGGCGTTGATTTTAAAAGTTAAAGAGATGGTAATTCAGCAAAAATCTGTGTTGGCTGAGTTAGAGGGTCGTGGTGTTACCAACATCCACCGGATAGTTAAAAAAGCAGATCAAGATTTAGTTTTTATCGCCCGTGAATTAGAGGAGATTGTTCCTAAGCAGATTGAAAAACTTAGAAAAGTTGGTTTATCTCCCTACCGAATGCTTAAGAAGAGTGAGTTAGCGCTGGCAACACCTCCTGCACCAAAGGCAGCACCTGCTGCAAAAAGTGGCAAGGTTGAGAAAGTAAAGATTGATGGAGAAGAGGTTGAGTTAGAAGAGGTTGATTTAGAGGAGCTTGAAAATCTTATTGATGATAAAGAGGAGAGTGCATCTGAGGAGGGTGGCTCTGAGATCAGGGTGGTCAATGTTGCCGAAGAGTCACAAAATGAGGAGAACTCATTTGTACTTAAAGACTCCGAGGAGGATGACGCGCCACCTCAAACTGTATTAACCGCCGGTGCGACTGCAGATCCAGTTAAGGATTACCTGAAGTTAATTGGCCGGGTACCACTTCTTAATGCTGAGCTTGAGGTTTCCCTAGCTCAATCAGTTGAGGCTGGATTATTTGCTGAAGAGCGGATAGCAAAAGATAAGAAGATGGATAAGAAGGTAAAGCGTGAGTTGCAACAAATAGTACTTAATGGCAGAAGAGATAAAAACCACTTGCTAGAGGCAAACCTTCGCCTGGTAGTTTCCTTAGCTAAGCGTTACACCGGCCGAGGAATGTTATTCCTTGATCTTATTCAAGAGGGTAACTTAGGTTTGATTCGCGCAGTTGAGAAGTTTGATTACACAAAGGGTTATAAATTCTCAACCTATGCCACCTGGTGGATTCGCCAAGCGATTACTAGAGCAATGGCAGATCAAGCTCGAACAATTCGTATTCCGGTACATATGGTTGAGGTTATTAATAAGTTAGCCAGAGTTCAGCGCCAGATGTTGCAAGATTTAGGAAGAGAGCCAACACCTGAGGAGTTAGCAAAAGAGTTAGATATGACGCCAGAAAAAGTAGTTGA
>Ga0116204_1000651_pt1 | contig 19883 bp, 6 predicted proteins | sample LakKivwa52mmetaG_FD_94481 | JGI IMG/M metagenome (GOLD analysis project Ga0116204, IMG submission 94481) | Anoxic lake water microbial communities from Lake Kivu, Rwanda to study Microbial Dark Matter (Phase II) - Lake Kivu water 52m metaG | ecosystem: Environmental > Aquatic > Freshwater > Lake ...
CAATCGGGGTCAGGAATCAGTTGGCTTGACAAGCTAAGTGTTAATACAGGAATTAAAGCGCCTAACCCTCCAAAATTAGCAACATTTTACCAACTGTTGGCGACATTGATAAAGCGTTTAACGATGCTACAAATAAAATAAGTTCAATTATTGGTGTTAGTGTAGCAGATGTAAGTTCATTGACTAATAAAGTCACTACTGAAATTAAAACACTGAGTAATAATCAAGTGTCAGGCATGATTGCACAAGTATCAAAAGATGTGCCACAGTCAGCAACATCAATATCTAATGACCTTGGATTAGGCAAGTTTGGGTTATCTACAGAACAACTTGAAAAAGGGGGTTATCTTAAGCCTGGTGTTGTTAACAACTTTGTTGGTAGTGCAGGCAAAACAACCACCGAAATACTAAACAATTCCGCAGTTTGGACCGGCAAAGATGGAGTAAAAGATGTTCAGAAACTGTTAAACAACGAGACCTTGCAAAATAATGTACAAGTGAACTTATGGAAAAATGAATACGATGACCTACTAGTCAAAGGTGCGATTTCGGGAAATGAAGATCCAGCTAAACTTGGCGGAATGCTAACAGCAGCTTCAAAGTTTGGAACAGAAACTACATTAGATTGGGTTAAAGGAAAATTACCAGGTAATGTCAAGAGCGAATTTGACAAGATAGCTAAAAGTTCACAAATGGCAATAAATCTTGTAGATCAAAAAGTGCCGGTGCAAGCAAAAAATTCTCTAGTACCTCCGTTGGCAAAAAACACCACCAATCGTGCAGCCGTCGATCAGGCGTTGAGTGCATTAATCGGCAATTCAAAAATTGCAACTCCAAAATTTGCCCCACCGTCGATTGAAAGTGTACTAAGCACAGATGATGGATTCTCTGCCTTGGTTAATACTGCTACAACGCCAAGAGGTAGTAATCAGGATAACGTTACCGGATATGAGTCGTCTGTTGTTACAGTTACTAATCCACCTGCAGATGTAGTTAGTATACCATCATCGGCTAGCAAGACAATCTCATCATCTGGGGGTGCAGTAAATCGTAAGCGTGATGCAGCGCAAGCGTGTGGTTGTAGCGAAAATGAGTTAATTGCTATCGGCTCTGGTTTCGCTGGACCAATTTGGGCGTGCCCTAATGGCAAAGTACCTCCTGGTGGTCCTATGCAGTCTAACTGGGGTACACTTATTCCCCATTGAACCCGTTTAAACTAGAACAATAAATATTCTTATGCCCACATACATTGGTTTTAACACAATTGGACAATACAAAAAGTTTACTAAAACTGACTTTGAATTAATTAAACGTGACTTATTAAATGCGTTTAACATTCGCTATGGTGAAAAAGTAGGCCGCCCGGGTTATGGTACAAAAATATGGACTTTTATGTTTGAACCGCAGATACCCGACACACAAGCTGCAATCAAGCAAGAAATACAACGGGTCGTTGACCAAGATCCTAGAGTTTATGCAGTTAGTGTAGAAACCGTACCACAAGATACAGGGTTGTTAGTTGATCTAGCAGTTCAACTTGCTGCAACCGGCAGTGTAGATTCGTTGCGTATATTCTTTGATGAGCAAACCGCCCGCGCTAGCTATGTATAGTGCATAATATATGTGGATTTTAAAAACCATAAATACTCTAAGAGAGATTTTTTATGGCCACAACATCAAGACAAACAGCAATTTTTGGTTTAGAAGATTGGCGTCAGCTATACCAAACCTACCGCGAAGCAGACTTCCGAAGCTATGATTTTGAAACACTAAGAAAAAGTTTCATAGACTATCTGCGTCAAAACTATCCTGAGAGCTTTAACGATTACATTGAGTCTAGTGAATTTGTTGCATTGCTTGATGTTGTTGCATTTATGGGACAAGCACTGAGTTTTCGTAACGATTTAAACACTAGAGAAAACTTTATTGACACAGCCGAACGTAGAGATTCGGTAGTTCGTCTAGCAAATTTAGTAGGATACACGCCTAAGAGAAACGAAACTGCGCAAGGTTTGTTAAAAGTATTGAGCATTCGGACAACTGAAAACATTTTTGATTTTGCTGGAAACAATCTTAGCAATATTATAATTAATTGGAACGATACTGCAAATACTAACTGGCTAGAGCAATTTACGGTTATTTTCAATTCTGCATTAGTTAGTAGTCAACGGTTTGGTAAGCCCGGCGAATCTAAGTCAATATTAGGAATCAAAACCGACGAATATACAATAAACCTGGTGCCAGGGTATTTGCCTGTTGTACCTTTTACCAGCACTGTTAACAACATCAGTATGGGGTTCGAGGCAGTTAGCGCAACATCTGTAGATCAAGACTATCTTTACGAGCCAGCTCCTAGGCCGGGCATGGGGTTCAACGTAGTGTACCGTAACGATCAGCTTGGGTTTGCTAGCAACAATACTGGATTTTTCTTTTTGTTTAAGCAAGGATCGTTACAAAATTACGACTTTAACCTAGCAGAAAGAGTCAACAATCGTGGAGTTGCAATAAACATTGAAGGTATTAACAACAAAGATGTTTGGTTATATCAACTTGACAACAGCGGAATAATTCGGACTCTGTGGCAACAAGTAGACAGTATTTTTTCACAGACTGCTGCTAGTGCAAATAAAAACGTTTTCTCAATTACTAGTAGAACCAACGATCAGATTACACTAAATTTCGGCGATGGCATATTTTCAACAATACCGATTGGGTTGTTTAGATCCTATGTCCGTGCTAGTAACGGACTAAAATACATCATTGGGCCCGAAGAAATGCAAAATGTTGATGTAGCACTAAGCTACACCAGCCGCGTAGGAAGATTAGAAACTATCACATTTAATTGCGGGTTATCTAACTCGGTTAGTAACGCAACCCCAAGAGAGTCAATCGACGACATTAAAACTCGCGCCCCTAGTAAGTTTTATACACAGAACAGAATGGTTAACGGTGAGGACTATACCAGTTTGCCGTATACATTGTTTGGTAGCGTTATTAAAAGCAAGGCAGTAAACAGATCCAGCATAGGAGCCAGTAGATATCTAGAGTTGGTTGATATCACTGGCAAATATTCGTCAACAAATATTTTTGGCAGTGATGGTGTAATCTACGAAGAAAATGTTATGCCAGGTTTTGGGTTCACATTTACTAGCCTTAACGAAATAATTGATGTGATTACAAATCAAGTTGAACCTATACTAGCAGAACGTAGTATGCAGGAATTTTATTATAAGAATTACAATCGTCCAGACCTTTCTGCACTAGGCATAGTCTGGCATCAGAGCACCAGTGTAGTTAACGAAACCACCGGATACTTTAAGTATAGCGCCACTGATCATCTAGCAAGCATTGGAACTGGAGTAAGTGGAAACAGACAATATGTTACCAATGGATCGTTGGTAAAATTCCAAGCACCTGCTGGTCACTATTTTAACAATAAGAACCAACTAACAGTTGGCACACCCACCGGTGTAGACGAAAAGATTGAAATTTGGGCAACTATTAGTGGCCTGATTCTTGATGGCACAAATTACGGTGCTGGCAACATGTCAGATGGGTCCGGCCCAGTGACTATTAACAACTCTGTTCCCACAGATGCAATAGCAATAGAAGTTATACCTAGCTTGCGTACAGATCTTTCTGTGGTGTTTGAAACACTGATGCGTCAACAGATTGAGCTTTATAAGAACTTTGGTATTGGTTTTGATCAAACAACCGGTAACTGGTATATTATCACAGAAACAAATCTAAACATTGATGAAGAATTTAGCAATAATTTTGCACAAGACACTGCCGACCTTGAGCGTGATGCAAGTTGGTTAGTACAATTTACCACCGATGGGGTTAGCTATACAGTCAAGTACAGGAATTTGCGTAGGTATTTTTCTAGTGTTGTTGAAACAAGATTTTTCTATGACAACAATCAGAACATATACGATCCCAAAACAGGTAAAGTAGTTAACGACTATATCAAGGTTTTAAAAGTTAACAATGCCCCAGACCTAACAACAGCACTAACATCTGACATACTGGTAGACATTGTTAATCAGCCAGTCGAAAGTGACGGGTTTGTTGATGACTCGAAAGTGCAGATTAGTTTCTATGACTCCGACTATGACGGAATTCCCGATGATCCTGACTACTTTGAGAATGTAGTAGCACCCAATGTAAGCGCAGACACCAAAAAGATATTTTTGCAACGATTTGTTGATTTTGACAATCTTGAAAGATATATTCCAACAGAAACAAATACTATTAATTTAGATTATGACACCTTGGTTGACATCGAACTTGTCAAAGAGAACTTTGTAAATCAGCAGGTATTTTATGCAGGGTCTGACCAAAAGTTTTACATATTAACTGTAGATTACAATGGTGTTGGCACACTAGCAGAAACCACCGACTACGCAGTAAAAACTGGTAGAGCTGGACTCTACTTCCAATATAGACATAATTCGCCATCGAGCCGGCGGATTGATCCTAGCTCAACTAACCTAATTGATGTATTCCTAGTAACCACTGCATACTACGACGCATACCGAAACTACATTAACGACAACACAGGAACAATTGCAGAACCCATTAAACCCACGCTAGACGAGCTGACTACAGCATACGGTACTCTCAATGATTATAAAATGATTTCTGATAACTTAATTTTAAATTCAGTGACATTTAAACCATTGTTTGGAACCAAAGCTAGCGAGGCATTGAGAGCAAAGATCAAAGTTATTAAATCTGCAAACACACTAGTCAGCGACAGCGAAATAAAAAGCCAAGTTGTTGCAAAAATTAATGAGTACTTTACTATTGACAAGTGGGACTTTGGGTCAACATTTTACTTCTCTGAACTAGCTGCATACTTGCATGCAAGTCTGGGTGAAATTATTAGCACAGTAGTACTAGTACCAGTAGACCCACTAAAGACATTTGGTGGTTTATATGAAATCAGATCCAGTGCTAACGAAATTTTTGTTAACGCATCGACTGTAAACGACGTTTACGTAATTGATTCGCTGACCAGCGAAGAGCTTAATTCTTTATCCGGAGTAGCATAATATGGCATCGCGCGTAAGATCAATTGATTTTCTGCCAGAAATTTTTAAAACAAAAACTAATCAACAGTTTTTATCAGCAACACTTGATCAACTAGTACAAGAACCACGTTTAAAAAAGATTCAAGGGTTCGTTGGAAAACAAACTGGAATTGGTGCAAATCCACTTGATGATTATATATTAGAGCCAACGGTCGCGCGATCAAACTATCAACTTGAACCAGGCGTGGTCTTTTTAAAAGAAGATACAAGCCAAGTCATTGACGCAATAACCTATCCAGGAATTGTAGACAGTATTAAACGTAATCGTGGTAATGTGGAAAAACACGATAGATTGTTTGAGTCAGAGTTTTATACCTGGGATCCAATGATTGACTTTGACAAGTTTATTAACTTTAGTCAATACTATTGGTTACCAGCAGGTCCCGACAGTGTGGATGTGTATTCTACAGAATGGCCATTGGCAGACGAGTTTGCAGTTACTAGAAATAACACCGGGTTTAATATTAGTGAACGCACAGGATATAATCCACCAATTACACTAGTTCGCGGTGGAAGTTATCAGTTTTTAACTAATCAGCCAGGACATAATTTTTACATACAAGCAACTCCGGGTGCAGGCACAATGCCATACGCTATTAACCAAAGCAGTAGAGAAGTTCACGGTGTAAGCAATAATGGCGACGACCTAGGTACGATCACATTTGCTGTGCCAGAAAAAAATGCACAAAACTTTTATTTTACGCTAGGCGATAGTGGCACTGTTGATCTAGCCACAGATCTAAAATTCACCGATATTAACAATGTATTTTTATCACAGTTGATTGCAACACACGGCGGAATTGATGGAATCAAAGATCTAGACAACCGCACACTAATTTTCTTAAATCGCAACACCGGCGATAATTCGGGGTGGTATTATGCCGATCAGTATGATCACGGTGCTGACTGGGATGCAGATGGCTGGGATGAAATCACACTAATCGAAGATCAAGCCCAGCGTTATAGTGTCTGGAAAATTAATTTAGTCTATGATGTAGCAGGCGAAAATCCCTACATTAAGCTGTCAAATGACCGAACTGTTCCTAATTTAAACAAGGTATTTGTAGACTACGGAACAACTCGCGGTGGTCTTGTGTATTACAAAGATGCAGAGGGCTACTTCTTGCGGCAACCGCTAATCACAGCTCCAAATGACATTCTGTACTATCAAGATTCAGAGAATCCCGACATGTTTGGTGTTATTAAACTGGTTGAAATAGAAAATCGTTCGCAGCTTGATGTCAATGACATTATTGGCAAAACAGTGTACACCAGTCCCAACGGAGTAGTGTTTACGAATGGGCTAAAAGTTAAATTTAGAAATGATGTTATACCTGCTGAATACATCGACCAAGAATACTATGTCGAGGGAGTAGGATCCGCAATTGTGTTATTGCCAATTACAGACTATATCACACCTGAGTTATATATAAACGGCGAAGACAGTGCCCAAGACGGCCCTACTGAGACAGATTATCTTAGTATTAATCGGGCTTCTCGAGATCGCAATCCTTGGGCCAGAAGTAATCGTTGGTTCCACATTGATGTGATTACAGCCACTTCAGTCTACAATAATTCAGAGTTAGCATTAGACAACAACTATCGATCACGCCGACCAATTATTGAGTTTTTGCCATCTCTGCGCCTGTTTAATTTTGGTACAGAGTCAGTTGGGCCAATCACAGTGATTGACTTTGTAGAGTCTGACGCATTAAGCAATGTTAACAACACTACAAGTTATTCAGTTGACGGATATTCTGTTGTTGATGGCGACACTATAATTTTTGCAACAGATGACGATGTTGATGTTCAGAACAAAATTTATCGGGTTGATTTCATTGATCCTGATGACTCAGGCACAGACATTATCAATCTAGTAGAAATTGCCACAGTGATCGCAGACCAAGTGGTTATTTCGTTGAATGGCACCCAAGCGCAAGGTCAGTCATACTGGTTCAATGGAAACCAATGGGTAGAAGCACAACAAAAAACCAGCAAAAATCAAGCTCCATTGTTTGATGTTTTTGACAACAATGGTATTAGTTTTGGAGATACAACCACATACACCAGTTCGACTTTTGCTGGTACCAAGTTGTTTAGCTATGCAATAGGTGCAGGTGCAAAAGACTCGGTCATTGAGCAACCGTTAAAGTATTACAATTTAAACAATGTTGGTGATATCACATTTGACAATAACCTAAATGTAGATCAATTTGTTTATGTGCAAGGAGCAACAGGTGTAACAAAAAACATTTCAGAGGGTTTTGTTAGACAATACTCTACGGTTAGCGACTATAACAAACTAATTGGCTGGCGTCGAGCAGCATACACTACTGTTAGTAGACAATCTTTTAAGTTTATCTATGCTGGATCTAGCCTAACGCTTGATATACCAACTAAGGCTGACCTTAGCATTCCTGCGGTCAAGGTCTTTGTTGACGGTGTATTTGTTCTGCCCACAGACTATACAATCACCGAAAACTCCAGATCAACTACAATTACCTTTATTACTGAACCGGATGCAAATGCAGCAATTGAAGTGCAGATAATCAGTGACGTGACTAGCGCAACCGGATTCTATACTGTGCCACACAATCTTGACAAGAACCCACTAGGACACACACTAGACTATCTAACACTAGGAACTATACGAAATCACTACGGGACAATTTGTCAAAATCTACTAGAACTCGACGGCAACATACATGGTGCAAACAATACACGAGATCTAGGTGATATCGGTACTTATGGCGAAATGATTCTGCAACAATCAGCACCACTGACCTTACCGGCAGTGTTCCTAAAGAATTCAAATTTTGATTTTGTTGCGTCTCTAGAGCACGCTGGTCGCGAGTATGAAAAATACAAGATGCTATTGTTAGATACAATGGCTAAAACTGATTTTGGTTTCAAAACCACGTCGGAAATACTTGACGAGTGCGTAGAAATTGTAAATCTAGGGCGTAGCGAGTCATCGCCGTTCTACTGGTCGGATATGCTAGCTGTGGGATCAGCGTACACACAGACCAACTATACAGTTACGCCAATTACTGGTTCGTCATTTGACACACTACGAAGTTATGACCTAACCACGGCAAACTATCGTGCTATTAACGTCTATTTAAACGACGAGATATTGCTAGCCGACGGACACGAATACACAGTGGCCGCAGATGGCAATCGTGTAGATTTGCATGTTGATCTGGCTATTGGTGATCAAGTCTCTATTAGAGAATACGAGTCAACAGTAGGAAACTATGTACCGTCGACACCTACTAAACTTGGTCTGTACCCTGCATACCATCCCGAGAAATTCTTAGATAATACCTATACTAGTCCTACCTATGTAATTCGCGGGCACGATGGATCATTGACTGTAGCATTTGGTGATTTTAGAGATGATGTAATTCTTGAATTTGAAATAAGAATTTACAACAACTTAAAAGTTCCGACATCTAACACAATTCCATTAACTGCAACTGATGTTATACCTGGACAATTTAGAAGTACAGACTACACTCTAGCAGAAGTAAATGAAATATTAGCTTCTAGTTTTTTAAACTGGGTAGGCGATAATCGTGTTGATTACAAAACACAGACTTATGATTACAACAATCAGTTCACATGGAATTACTCGTCTGCAACGAGCAAGATCGACAATACTATACTGTTAGGGAACTGGAGGGGTATTTTTGCTTACTTGTATGACACAGACAGTCCCCACACTAAACCTTGGGAAATGTTAGGTATTGTGGAAGAACCATCGTGGTGGACGGATATATACGGTCCTGCTCCGTATACATCGGGCAATCTAGTGTTGTGGGAAGATTTAGAAGCAGGTACAATAAAAAATCCAAGCGGAGCCACAGTAGTTGAAAAATATCAGCGTAATGGGCTAACTAATTACATCCCGGTTGACTCAGAAGGCAACCTGCGTAGCCCATTTGAAATCCTGGTTAAAAACTACGACAGATTGAGTCTACAGCGAAGTTGGTTGTTCGGCGACAATGGCACAATGGAGACTGTTTGGCGTCGCAGCAGTAGTTGGCCATTTGCGGTCCAGCGATTATTGGCACTAACTAAACCAGCACAATACTTTGCCACAATGATCGACCGTGATAGATATGTGTTTGAGCCCGATCTCAGTCAATATGTTTATAATGGACGTTATAGAATTAACCCCGCCGACATAGAGTTGTACGGGTCTGGGACCGCCAAACACAGTTATCTAAATTGGATAATTGATTATAATCACTTAATTGGCCGCGCTGGCAACAACGAATTACAGACACTATTGTCTAACATCGATGTTAGACTATGTTATGCTGTGGCTGGTTTTACTGACAAACAATATTTAAAAATCTTTACAGAAAAAAGCTCGCCGGGCAGCGAAAACAATAGTTTGTTGTACCCTGACGAAAGTTACCAGACAATACTATACCAAAACCCCACAATAGACCAATTTACCTGGAGTTCAGTAATCGTTCAACGAACCAGTTCAGGCTATGCAGTCTATGGATACAGTACAATACAACCTTACTTTGAAATATTACGCAGTGAAAATGTTGGTGTATACGATAAATTTGTTGTTGGTAACAAGACTTACTCTGTTAGCAGCAGGCACAGCAATGAAATAGTACAAGTTCCATACGGCTACGAGTTTACTACAGATCGTGCAGTTGTTGACTTCTTGATTAGTTACGGCAAGTTACTAGAAGTTAAAGGTATGCAATTTGACACCTTGACCAGCAATATTACACTATCATGGTTACAGATGGCGCAAGAGTTTGTGTATTGGGTACAGCAAGGGTGGACCAGCGGAAGTGTTATTAATCTAAATCCAGGTGCTAAAACAATCAAGGTCAGCAGAGAAGGACTAGTAGTTGAGCCATTGAGTTCAACAACACTGAGCAATACTGTACTGGATCAGAACAAGCAACCGCTAAAAAATACCAACTATGTAGTTGAAAGAATTGACAATGAATTTGTGCTAGCGTCGCTAACAGATAGTACAATCAATCACTTAAACATTAAATTTACTGCATACGAGCATCTGTTGGTGTTTGATAATACCAGCATTTTTAACGATCTAATGTATGAATCTAAAACCGGGGCAAGACAAAACAGACTCAAACTAATTGGATATGTAACCGACGGTTGGAACGGAACGCTAGATACCGCTGGATTTATATTAAATCAAGACAACATTGAAGAGTGGTTGCCAAATCGTGCATACAGCAAAGGTCAAATAGTCAAACACAAAGGATCGTACTGGTCTGCTATCGGCATTATACCCGCTAACGAAGAATTTAGCTTTGACCAGTGGCTGGTTAGTGACTATGCTAAGGTTAACAAAGGACTATTACCAAATATTGCATTTAAGTCAGAGCAGATGTTGTCATACTATGATAGCAAAACATCAAACCTTGAAGAAGATGCCAATCTGTTGGGTCTTGGACTAATTGGATTTAGGCCGCGTCGATATATGCAAAATCTCAATATCGATGACATAAGTCAGGTTAACTTGTACAAAGAATTTATTAAGCTAAAAGGTACCACGCAAGCAGTTGACATATTTGGTCAGGCGGATCTTGGTAAAGAAGTAGCTGATTACAATGTCTATGAAAATTGGGCAGTAAAACGCGCATCGTATGGAGCAACTGCTAATAGAAACTTTGTTGAAATACGACTTAATGAAGCAAGTCTAAAAGCTAATCCAGCAATAATTGAATTCACTAATCCCCAACAGGCGTCAATTGCAGATCAAACAGTTTTCCTTAGTGAGATTTGGAAATCTAGTAAAAATATACCCACAATAAATGTGTTCCCAACAACTTCGGCCGTCACTGCTGATCAACAACTACCGTCTGCGGGCTATGTTGACATTGACAATGTTGACTTGTTTTTGTTTGATCTAAGTGATATTTCTTCGTTAAACACAAACATAGACGCCATTGGCGATGGCACTGTTATCTGGGTAGCAAAAGATAACTCATATACTTGGAACATTTATAGAAGCACACAACAACCAGCAAAGGTGTTGCGTGTCAGGGACACACTTGATGGTAGATCACTGATTACATTTGACGCACATCACAATCTATCTAAAGACAAAAAGATTGTTATTAAATTGTTCAATAATCTAGTTAATGCGGCTTACACGGTGCAAGAAGTAGTTGATCTAAAAAATATTATTGTTAACCTACGTTTGCCAGCAAATCAAACACAACTCGTTGGCATTGGTGTTTGCTTTACACTCGAATCAACTAAAGTAAATCAAACCAGCGACATCATTGATTTGGCATTTATTAATTCTGTAGTCGATGGTGACCGTGTTTGGGTCGACAACGATGGAAACGATCACTGGGCGGTATACACCAAAACCGCACCGTTTACTTACGGCACCGAATTACAACCTATAGTTGATCCATCGTTAGACTTTGCAGATGCACAACACGGTACCAGTGTAGCACAAACAGCAGATAAAACCGTAGTATTGTCGGGCGCTCCGGGCTATAACAGTGATGCGGGTGCAGTATATGTGTTTAACAAGTCTGGGCCAGTGTATCAAGAAGCAAGTTACAAATTATCGCTCGACGGAGTCTCTGGTGTAGTAGGATACGGACAATCATTGGTTGTGGGCAACAATATCTGGGGTGCTGTTGGAGCACCTGCTAGTCTGTCTGATGGGTCTAGCGTAAACCAAGGGTATGTAGCAATACTAAAGCGGGACAGCATCACTCAAGAATTCAGTAACTGGCAATTGTTAACAGTGCCCAATGGCGACGACAATGCCTACGAATTTGGTTATAGCCTGGCACTAACCACCGACGAACGTTGGTTGTATGTTGGCGCACCGGGTAAGAATAAGGTGTATGCCTACAACCTAGTCGACACGCCCGACCAATCGGTTCAGTATGTTGGCAACGGTACAACTACAACCTTTAATACTACCAGCAACATTATTGTTAGCAATGGCACACAGGTAGGAGTAACTGTCAACGGCAACGAAGTCGCATATGGTGTTGATTGGTCCTGGAGTGCAGGGCAGGTAGTGTTTACTAGTGCGCCAGTAGCTAATGATGTAGTGTTAATTACACGAAAGCGCAGCATTGTGCCCAGCGTAAGTGCAGGCCAAAAGCGATTCTCAGTTAGTTCATTGTATACAGCAAGCAACATCTACGCATTTTCTGTATTTGTTGATGGAGTCCTGTTGCGCCCATACGACGATTATACATTCAACAGCGTCAATTTAGAAATAGATCTAGTAGCTGGGCTAACTACCACGCAGGTTATTGCAATTAGAGCAAGCCAGTACTATCAATATATTAGCGCAATTGACTCAACAATTGTTGGTAGCCTAGGTGTAAGTGACAGATTTGGTCAAAGTTTAGCAACAACAACCGACGGCCGTGGAATTATCATCGGTGCACCTTACCAAACAGTCGATGGGCACAACGAAAGTGGACAAGTGTATGTGATTAACAGAACAATTGAAAAGTTCAGAGTCACTGATCCTGATGTAACAAGTTATACAACTCTAAGAACGCAGTCTGGTGACGCCACAGTAACGATAAACGAACAATACCAATTCAATTCTGCATACCACACTGATGGTGAATATACAACATCCGGAAACACAGTTACTTTTACAACAACATTAATTACTGGTGACACAATACTGGTTGAAACTAACAATTTTGAGTTAGTTCAAACTATTAACCTAAACAACAGAAACGAAGATTTGTCTGCTGCTGGTGCAGCACACATGGGTCAGTCGCTAGACATGTGCTCTAAGAATTGTAGCTTGTTTGTAGGCAACCCCGACGACAGCGTTGTAAACACACAGGCGGGCAGTGTTGATGTTTATCACAATCAAAGTATGTTGTATGGCACATTATCTACTGATTTATCTAGCAGCATTAGCCTAACCAGTGGCAACAAAATTTTAATCAACGGATTTGTAGTCACTCTTGCTGGAACAACGCTGACTAGTTTAGTTAATAGTATTAATTCCGCACACATACCTAATGCACAAGCATTGTTGACAGAAGTTGACGCAATAACTTCAAGACTTACTATTTCTGTAATCAATGCAGATGCTGCACAACCTTACAAAAAGCTGTCAGTGTGCCCGGGAACTGGCACATTGTATGCTGATTTAGATTTTGAGCCATACAGTCATGTACAGACTATTCAAAGATCAAACTCAATTGATTCGGCTAACTTTGGTAGTAAAATATCTGTTGACACAAATGTTACTAGCATGGTAATATCTGCCCCTAACGGTAATGCAATAAGGGCAAACACACTAGATAATAACACAACTACTTTTGACAATAATGCAACCAGAGTCATTGATATCACTGACCGTAGTGGGGTTGTGTATGTGTTTGATTTGTTGCCCGCAGCAGCCGCGTCGATAACTAACCCTGCTAAGTTTGTGTTTGGACAAGAAATATATGCTGCTTCGGTACAAGACAACAGCAGTTTTGGTGCAGCAATCAATTACAAGTCTGGGCAATTACTTATTGGCTCACCGTTGGCAGATGAATTAGTTGACGATTCGTCTGTGACTGTTAATCGGGGTGCAGTATTGATTTTTGATAACCCCACCGAAGCCGCTGCCTGGAACAAGGAGCAGAATCAACAAGATTCAGTGGACACTAGCCTAATTAACAGCGTGTTTGTATATCACAAGGATACTGGTAAGACCTTGGCTAAACTAGACTATGTTGACCCATTATACGGAAAAATTCTAGGTGTAGCTAAAGAAAACCTAGACTATATTGGGGCAGTTGACCCAGCAGCATATAACATTGGTACAATTAACAATTACGGACAATTTTGGGCTAAGGAACATGTAGGCGAAATTTGGTGGAACACTACCAACAGTAGATTTGTTGACTACCACAGTAACGACTTAGACTTTGCTGTACGTAATTGGGGAAATACCGTTATTGGTAGTAGCATTGATGTATATCAGTGGGTAGAAAGCAAGGTGCCACCAATTAGCTACTCTGGCCCAGGCACAGTTTATAATACCGCAAGATTTGTTGTCCGCAGCAACTTGTCTGACGCAGGAATAATTAACACACTCTACTATTTCTGGGTTAAGGATGTTACTGCTGTTAGTACACAAAGAAACAAAACCCTAAGCGCCAAAGGAATAGCACAATACATAGCTCATCCTAAGAGCTCGGGCATTCCATTTGTTGGAGCAATTAATTCTACCTCAGTGGCGTTGTATAATGTACAAGACTACGTCATTGCCAACGACTCAATTTTACATATTGAATACGATGAAAAACTAAATGATGACAATGTTCACATAGAGTACGACATTGTTGCCGATGGTAACGCTGAGTCATTTGTTAGCGATACCTTGTACAGAAAGTTGTTAGATAGCTTCTGCGGCGTCGACACGCTAGGAAACAAAGTGCCTGATACTGCACTAAGTGAAGCCAATGCGTATGGAGTAGACTTTAGACCAAGACAAAGTTTATTTGTAAACAGATACACAGCATTAAAAAATTATATTAACAATGCAAACAATGTTTTAATAAATCAACCGATTGCAGAAAGTAGAACATTTAATCTATTAAACGATGAAGAAGCAGAGCCAAGTTCTACCAGCAATCAGTGGGACTTGAGAGTTAACACATACGCCGAGTTAACCTACCAAGATCTATCGCTGGTCAGCACAGGATATAGATACCTAGTTGCATCAGATTCTACCAGAAATGGGCTTTGGAGTATCTATACTGTCCAGGCAGATGATACTGCTTTACTAACCAGAGTTCAACACTATGATGTTAAACAATACTGGTCGTATGTTGACTGGTACTTGCCCGGTTACAATCAAAAAACAAAAGTTTCTGTAGAAGTCGACAGGTTTGTTAATCTACAGACACTATTGGTTCCTACTAATGGGCAAGTGGTTCGTGTCAGAGCTAATAGCAATAACAAATGGGAGTTGTACCAGTATCTAGACAATGTCTGGACAAGGGTAGGACTCGAAGACGGCACAATACAAATCAGTGATTCGGTTTGGAACTATGCAGTAGAGAATTTTGGCTACGACAGCGAAGTATTTGATGCACAATATTTTGACCTTGAGCCAGTTACCGAAACTAGACAAATTGTTCGAGCAATAAATGAAGAATTGTTTGTCGGAGACCTACTGATACACAGAAATGAGTCAGTTATGCTGATGTTTGGCTTTATCCAACAGGAACAACAGATCACTGACTGGTTGTTTAAAACCAGCTTAATCGATGTTAATCACAATGTCCGCTCTTTGTCCAAGTATCCAACCTATGTGGAAGATAATCAAGACTTTATTTTAGATTACATCAAGGAAGTTAAGCCGTATCATGTTAAGATACGTGAATTTAATTTACGTTATGAAGGTATCGAGCTGTTCGATGGATCAATGACTGACTTTGACATTCCTGCTTATTATGATCATTCAGTTGAAAAATTTATCAGCCCAATTCTAGACAATCGCACCAGCCCGCTTGACGAGTACTCGAGCAAAAAATCAACAGATCCTGTTTGGTCAACCTTTCCGTGGGATTCGTGGTATGAAAATCGTAATTTAATCTTTGATTCCGTGCAAATAGTAAGTGGTGGCTCAGGGTACACTATCCCCCCGATAGTGACCGTTCTAGGCGATGCCGACACTCCGACTACATTAATTGCAACAATTAACAGTCAAGGAGAAGTTTCGGGTATTACAGTAGTCGATGCAGGTACACCGTATTCCAGCAGACCAATTATAACCTTCAATGGTGGCAACGGAACTGGTGCTAGTGCTAGTGCAGTGATGCGCATCGATCTAGTGCGCTCACTTAAGAGTACTCTAAAATTTGACCGGTTTGAGTATACTACTAAGGTTGTTGACTGGTCTACTGATACCTACTATGCAATTGGATCGTTGGTTAGATATAATAATACTGTTTGGTCAGTCGATGTTACTGTAGATAGTCAGGACCTTTATAGCGGTAGTTCATTCTCATTGGAAGATTATACAGAGGTTGACCCCGACGATTTAGCTGCCGCTGATAGAATATATGGGTGGTATCGGCCCGGCGCAAGTCAGCCTGGACGTACACTAGCACAACTAATATCAGGTATAGAGTATCCTGGGGTGCATGTAAAAGCACTTGACTTTGCTGATGTTAACACAGTCATTGACGCAGAATACAGTGGCGATTTTACAGACTCATACCTTGGTACACGAACCACAGACATTAATGTAGCCGGCGGCGGGTTTATAGACACATATTCGAGTCACGCACCCGAAGAACTAGTACCCGGCTCTATGTTTGATACACTAGACATAAGGGTATATACTCGTCCAGGTGCAGATTGGGGCAATGACGGGCACGGTTGGCCGCTGAATCAAGTAAGCTATTACTTTACTCTCGGCGACGACCTTGACATCAGTGATGTTATTAGATTCTCGTACGGATATCTGGTGTTAAATCTTGAGTCGCACACCTGTTTAACATACAATGTTGACTATACTGTTGACTGGGTAAATAAAACCCTATCGATCGCATCCGGTGCTGCTGACGGAGACAAGATTGGAGTCATTGGATTTGGGATTGGTGGTGGCAACCAGTTGTATCAAAATGAGTACAACGGAGCCGACATTGGCGATCAAATTGTATTACCGGTTATTGAAGCTGAGATATATGAAGTAGCAATAGTAGTTAACGGTCAATTAGTCAACAACTATACAATCAGCGAATACAACGACTACGAGTCTGTAATAACGTTTACTACTACATACACAACAACAGACAACATCACTTTAACAGTATTTGGCTATGAAGATGTACAACATAGTTATAGTTTCCCTGAAGTCAGCATATTCTCCTACAGCGGCAGCAATACATTTACATTAACCAATGAACTAACTGGAACAAATGCAATTAATGCTGTGGTGTCAAGAGGTGGTCTAAGATTGCGCCCACCAGATGCCAACGAATACACAGGTGACGGTTCTACTAGCATATTCTACTTGCCAACTAATGGTGAAACTGCGGTGTCTCTGATATCAAATGACGATGTTCAGGTTTATGTTAACGAAGAATTACAAACATTATCTACTGATTATACAATTAGTGCCAATGACGACAGCAGTGCATTGTATGTTGATTTCAATGTTGCACCAGTGACTGGCAGTAGAATTATAGTAGCACTCACAACCGACGCTGGTTACACCATAATTGGCAACACACTGACTATAAAAACCGATTCGGTGGTTGGTACTAGTATCACAGTAATGACGTTCCGAGATACTAGTCAGTTGTATCCACTAACTCAGGTATTTGTTGGTCCAATTGAACACGGTACTTACACAATTACACCTTATGATTCAGTAGACTATGATGATGCAACATCACCGTACGATTACACACTAGGTACTATTGAATATATCAATCAATTTGATACTGGTAGAGCTATTATTAACCCTGAAAGAATGTGTGTAACGTTGAATGGTCACAGATTGTCACCAAACGAAGAGTATACAGTTAGCGGATCGACTGTGTATATTGCAGGTGCAGCCATTAGCGTTGCTGATGTGGTTGCAATTACCAGTATTACTGAGAAAGTTGTACCAAGTAAAATAGCGTTCAGAATTACCAACGATATGCATAATATTCAGCGAATCTATCGTATTACTGATGCTAATACCACAGAGCTAGCACAAGATCTAACTGTCAGTGCTGATACAATTTATCTAATTGATGCTAGTACTGTGCCAGCACCTAGCACAGACTTTGATCTGTATAACATTCTTGGTGTAATTATAGTTGGAGCAGAAAAAATTACCTACAGGACCAGAAATCTAGTTAATAATACGGTCAGTGGTTTAAGAAGGGGAGTTGCAGGAACCAGCATCGATGAGCACGAAGCAGGGACACTGGTCTACAATGTTGGTAAAGGCGAACAACTGCCTGATGAATACCAGCAGTACCAAGAAATCAGTGATCATGTTGGTGATGGGGTTAGTACAACATTTACAACAGCATTATCAGTTGATCCCTTTACTGAAACTGCTATTTTGTCTTTTGAAAGTACAGCATTACAAGTGTATGTAGGCGGAAGCCTAGCAGATGTTTCTACTTTTAGTGTAACCGCTACTGATCCGGTAACAATAGAATTCACAGATGCAATATCTACCGGAGTCGAAGTTAAGATAGTGTTGACATTGGGTACTATATTGTATAACGTCAGTGAGCTAGGAATACCTTTACAGGATAACAACAATCCAGTTGCTAGATTCTTAAGAAATGCGGTCTAATAATCAGATAAATAGAAATATGGAACAAAAAGATAAGAATCCTGCACCCGTTAACACAACAAACAACTCAAGCAAACCAAATGAATCTAGCGGAATTATAGCCACAGGCTACATTAAGATTTTTGACCCTAATTCAAAAGAAGTTTTTGTTAGTAAGAGAAGTTAAATGCCTCAACATAGTGTAATGTCATTAACAGAGAATAGTAAAAAGGCAATGTATGTTAAACAATAAAGTTAAAGTTGAAGGTTTTGTAAAAATCTTTGATCCCGTAAGTGGAGAAGTACTAGTGGACAAAAAGAATAGCATCCATTACGAAAACATGAGCGAAGCCTTGGCGCAAACATTGGCTGATAGGACCCAGGGTTACATCTACTCAATGGCGTTTGGGAACGGTGGTAGTAATGTTGACCCTACTGGAGTAATCACATATCTGCCACCCAATGTAGTTGGACAAAATGCCGATTTGTACAACCCCACATATGCAAAAGTTGTCAACGACAACTCAGCAGCAAACACAGATACACTACGTAATAAATTAACGGTGTTGCATACAGTAGGTAAAAATTACACAGATATACTAGTCAGTTGTTTGCTAGATTACGGCGAACCCAGTGGGCAACAAGCGTTTGACAACTCTACCAATTTTAACGGTGACTTTGTATTTGATGAGCTAGGTTTAAAAACCTGGAACGGCTCTGCTAGTAATCTAAAACTAATAACCCATGTAATTTTTCACCCAATACAAAAATCACTAAATCGACAAATTCAAATTGATTACACAGTACGTATTCAAACACTCACTAACTTGAGCAGTACCTGAGCCGGAGAACAATAGATGTCATATACAATTAACAAAACTAATGGTACAATATTTGCTGTCGTAGAAGACGGTACCGTTGATTCAACAAGTTCTATTACACTAGTTGGTAAAAACTATGCCGGCTACGGCGAACTTCACGGTGAAAACTTTTTGCATCTACTAGAAAATAGTGCAAATGACACTGAGCCCAGTAATCCATTAGCAGGACAACTTTGGTACGACACCGACAACAGCTTATTGAAAATCTACACCGGAAGCCAGTTTAAGGTAATTTCTTCAGCTACAGCAGCAAGTTCAGCCCCAACTGGTACTACCACCGGTGACCTCTGGTACGACACCGCCGAAAATCAGTTAAAAGTCTATAATGGCAGCGGGTGGACTGTAGTAGGACCAGCTTATTCAACCACAACAGGTACGTCAGGCGCAATTGTTGAAACTGTACTTGATAACGCCGCCGGAAGTCACATTGTAGTTAAACTTTATACTGGTGGTACACTAGTAGGCATTATCAGCAAAGATGCAACATTTACTCCTGCTAGTGCTATCACTGGATTTGCTACTATAGGCCCAGGGCTGAATCTAAGCACCACAGTAGCAAATGCCGTGTTTAAAGGTACTGCTACTAATAGCCAGTTGCTAGACAACCTA
>Ga0116204_1000652_pt1 | contig 19879 bp, 18 predicted proteins | sample LakKivwa52mmetaG_FD_94481 | JGI IMG/M metagenome (GOLD analysis project Ga0116204, IMG submission 94481) | Anoxic lake water microbial communities from Lake Kivu, Rwanda to study Microbial Dark Matter (Phase II) - Lake Kivu water 52m metaG | ecosystem: Environmental > Aquatic > Freshwater > Lake...
CACGGTACAGGCAATGACATAAGGACGGGCTGTTACTTGAAATACTCTTCGAACAAATCCTTCCACTCTGGATTGATGTTGTTCACCAGTTCGAGTTTCTTCTTTCTTGAGCCAGCCTTGATTTGCTTTTCTCGAAAAATTGCCATCTTTACATCGTCGCCGCATTCAAAATAAACCAGTTTGTGGACATTATATTTTTTGGTAAACATGCCGCCTTTACCTGATTTATGTTCAAGAACTCTGCGTTGTAGGTTGTTTGTCACGCCTGTATAGAGTACGGTGTTGTGGGCATTGGTCATGATGTAAACGCAGTATTGATGTTCTTTCATGTTTTATTCTCCCTGTTTGATACAAAAATGTCACCGCGAGGAACGAAACCTATTGTCATTGCGAGGACGTTCTTGGTTTTTGTCCGACGCAATCTGCCTGCCGTTTAGGAGATTGCGTCGCCACCAAAGGACAAAGGCGGCGGCTCGCAATGACAAAAATGTCACCGCGAGGAACGAAGCGGTCTGTTACCTGAGGGGGGATTGCTTCGTTCCTTGCAATGACAGGATAGATGTCATTGCAAGGACGTTCTTGGTTTTTGTCCGACGCAATCTGCCTGCCGTTTAGGAGATTGCGTCGCCACCAAAGGACAAAGGCGGCGGCTCGCAATGACAATGAATGACTTACTTTCCCAACCCCAGCCCTTTGGCAATAATCGCGTCGAGCCAGCGCTTAGGGAGCAGGGACATGACCAACGCTGCAAAGGGATTGGGGTTGACCGCATAACGCACACGCGGACGTTTGGCGGTTAGCGTTTTGAGGATCACCTTGCTGACAGCTTCTGCGGGCAGGCCGTTCCTGCCGTTCTTGAGGGCGTAGGCTTGAAACTTTATGCCTGGCTCATAATATTCGGTGTGTTTGTAACGTTCGGCTTCCTGATTGTCGGCTTTCTCCCAGATGGGCGTGGCGACTGGTCCGGGGGCGACAATGATCACGTCGATGCCGAACAGCATCAGCTCACGGCGAAGCGATTCGCTCATCCCCTCAAGCCCGTGCTTGGAGGCGGCGTAGGCTCCCACAAAGGGACTGCCGTTCTGCCCCGAAACCGAGGTGACGTTGATGATGCGCCCAGGCGCTCCTTTTCGCGTGCGGTCGCCGCCGAGCAGGGGGAAGAAGGCTTGTGTGACGATCAATTGCCCTGTGACGTTGATCTCCAGTTGCTGGCGGAATTCGCGGATGGTTTGGTACATGAGCGGGGCAGGGACAGCGACGCCCGCGTTGTTGACCAGCCCGAACAGCGTTTCGCCGCCCAACATCTCGCGCACCTGCTCCGCCGCGGTGTGGACTGCCCCTTCGTCGGTGACGTCGAAGATCAGGGGAGTAAACGCCTCTCCCAGTGTTTGATGCAGGCGTTCTGCATCGGCGGGCTTGCGGACGCTGCCGAAGACTCGAAATCCGTGTTGAATGAGCAGGCGCGCCGCATCTTCGCCAATGCCTGTGGACGCGCCTGTAATGACAATGCTTTTCATGGGCCCTCTTAATCCACCGTCAAAGTCTTGGATAAATTCCTCGGGAAGTCGGGATCAAACCCGCGCATCACGCTCATGTGATAGGAAAGCAACTGCAACGGCAGTACGCCCAGTAAGGCGGAAATCTGCGGGTCAGACTTGGGCAGTACGATCAAATCATCGCCATTGGCACGCAACCGCGCATCTTCCTCCCCGATGACGATCGTCCGTGCGCCGCGCACTTTCACCTCGTTGATACCGCTGATGATGAGCGGCACCGCGCTGCCATCCGAAACAAAGAGGATGGGGAAGCCCTTGCTCACTGCCGAAAGCGGCCCATGTTTGAATTCGGTCGAAAGCATCCCTTCGCAATGGGCGTAGGTGATCTCTTTCAACTTCAATGCGCCTTCGAGCGCAATCGGGTAGGTCGCTCCGTACCCGAGACAGTACATGTCGTTCCATTCGTTGATCTCTTTTGCGATCTCTTTGATCTGCGGTTCGACCATCTCAATGGTCTTTTCCATGAGTTCGGGAATACTCTCCAATTCGCGCACATCTTTGCCTGCCATTTTGTACGCTAGATACAGGAAGGTCACGACCTGGTTGGTAAATGTTTTCGTGGCGGGCACGCTGATCTCGTAGCCGCAGCATAAGGGTAGACAAAGTGAGGCGGTCTTGGTCAGGGTCGAGCCGACCACGTTCGCCAACCCGAAACACGCCATGCCTTTCGCTTCCGCCGCTTCCAACGCATTGAGCACATCCTTAGTCTCGCCTGACTGGCTGACGAAAATGCCCACGTCCTCGTGGCTGACCGTCGGCGCATATTGCGGGATGAACTGCGGCGCGAGCACAGGGATGACCGCCCGCCCCGCCAGTTGCGCGAAGTACACCGCTCCCACCGAAGCCGCGTGATAACTCGTGCCGCAGCCGATGAAATACAGATTGCGCGCCTGCTTCATCTTCTCGACCAACGTGTCCACTTCGCGGTTGCCGTTCAAGGCATGCGATAACTCACGCGCGACTTGTGCCTGCTCGTGGATTTCTTTCAACATAAAATGCGGATACCCGCCCTTTTGCACCGCATCCATCGTCTCGGTCACTGTTTCCTGTTTTCTGTCGATCAGTTTTCCATCCTTGACAGTCCGAACCTCGATCTTGTCTGCCCAGAGTGTCACGATCTCCCCATCCTGCGGGCGGATGATCTCGCGCGTCAGCGGCAGAATCGAAGGCAGATCAGACGAAACGCAAGTGAAGCCTTCGCCGAGTCCGATCACCATGCCTGAGCCTTTTTTGAAGACATAGAGTTTATCGTCATTCGCGCGCCCGATGACAAAAGCATAATCGCCTTCGAGGTCGCCATAAGCAAGGCGGATCGCATCAATGAATTCATAGCCGCGATTGATGTATCGCTCTACGGCATGAACACAAGTCTCCCCATCATTCTGCGAGCGGACGGTCATGCCTTCGGCAATGAACTGCTCGCGCAGCTCGACGTTGTTGACCACGTTCCCATTGTGCGCCCCGACCATATCGCCATCTGAATCTAAATGTGGCTGCGAATTGACCTGTGACGGTTCGCCAAACGTCGCCCAGCGCAGTTGTGTAATCCCGCGCTGTCCGCGCATTTCAGCGATGTTGTATTTCGCCGCAACGCTGTCCACTTTGCCCGTGTCTTTTCGCAGGTCGATCGCCCCATTATTGATCGTCGCCGCCCCCACCGAGTCATATCCGCGATAGGTCAGCCGTTCCGCCGCCGCAATCAGAATGGGACCCAACGCTTCTTCATTATTTGTTACATATCCGAAAATTCCGCACATATATTTTATTCTCCTTAAATTGTAGGGGCGACGTCTCGTCGCCCTTTTGCCTTGCAGACATTTACAAGGGATGGGGAGATACCACTTTGTGGCACAAGCCCCGCCCCTACATTGTTATTGATTATCCCACGGCGCGACGCCGCGCCCACCCGCGCCTCGCAACGACCTTATAACGGGTTCTGCCGTCTCAGGCAGGATCTCCGCCGCAGCCGCCAGCAGACCAAAACATCCCGCGATCATCATGTCACCGAATGGGACAGCGAAATACGGATTCAGATGACGATGGACGATGGACGATTGTCCATCGTCCATCGTCTGCGGTCTATTGTCCGCCGTCTGAAACATGCTCCGTCTTGGCCCCGTCACTACCACATCGAAATCATCCCTGCCAAACTCAAAGACCTCATCGGTATACATCAACGCCCCATGACCCATGTCATCGAACACATCTTGATGCTTGAGCGAACCATCGGCTAACTTGCGGATCAATCCTTCCAGCTTCGGCAGGTCAATTTCACCTGTGTGATGCTCGAAGACTCCTTCAATTCCTCTTTCTCCCAAACGGAATGCCAGCGTGTGAAAGTTGCCCACATTGCAGATGATCTTCTGCTTGCGCGTAGCCACTTGAGGGTCAAAGTCCGCGCCGAGGACAGCCGCAGGAGCCGTGTCCATCACCACCAGCGGACAAGGCAAGTCGCGCGCCGAATCCGCTACGGCTTGCAGGCGGGTCATAATGGGTGGGATGTTCTCCGAACGAAAGGCGAAGGAAGAAAGAGAATTTCGTGAGCGGATGCGTTCATCTAAATAGTCAAAACGGAATTGCCTGTCAGAAACCCCTGCGGGCGCATTACCGTGGTCAAAAACCGCGACGGCAATTGCGGACAGATCATCCAGCGCAACGCCATAGTCTGCGAAGGTCTTTGCTATTAACTGAAAGTCGAAATCTTTCAATTCAAGACGATGGACCGTGGACGGTAGACCATTTGCTTCATCTTCTGAAACAATTTTTATCCCCAACGCTTCCACCTTGTCCAGTTCATCATTCAACGTCGTCGCAGCCGAGGGCGTCATATAGACGGGGATTCCCGCACGGGCATATTCTTCGATTGCCCATGCCGAAGGGCCGCCGCCCATCTGATGTCCAGTGAACAGGATCGGGCGGCGAGGCGGAAGCGCCTGCTTGAGACGGCGATGAATCATCATGGTAGGCGAAGGCAGCACGAGTTTGAATCCGTTCTCGATGTCGAGCTTCGAATCGTAAAGATAAATATCCTGTGTGCCAGTGCCAATATCTACGGTTAATATTTTCATAGTTCCCTGATTATAACAAAAAAGGTGCGCCGTGAGGCGCACCTTTTTCTATGCCTTTTGTAATACAAAATACCAGTACCTGCGGTTTTCAAGGTGGGGCAGGGTATTGGGCGAGTCGAGCGCGATCCCCGCAAAGTGCATGAACTGTTTGCGCAAAATGGCGGGGATGTAAGTATTGACGAGATAAATGCGCCGTTCGCGGTCAAGTTCCATTGCCTTCAGCACATTGTCGGTGATGTCTTTAGCTTTGATGAGTTTCAACCCTGTGGCTTTGATCTGCGCGTGCCAGTCTTCGACCTTTTCGGTATAGCGCAGGTCGGTATACACAAAATGACCGCCAGGCTTGAGCACGCGCTTGACATGCCCGAAGAATTTTTTGATGTTCGGGTAATACAACGACGCTTCGACATTGACCACGATATCGAAGGAATTATCAGGGAAGGTCAACGCTTCGGCATTGCCGTGTAGAAATTTCAGCCCATCGAGATCGAAGTGGCTGCGGCAGAAGTCAACGGCGCGGGTGGAAAAGTCCACGCCAGTGTAGGATTTCGGTTTGAAGTGCTGCATGATGAAGTTCGCGCCTCCACCGCGCCCCGAGCTGACCTCGAGCGCGTCGGCATTTTCCCAACTGACATGTTTTGCCACGTGGTGATACAACTGCAATGGGTAGCGGTGGATCTCGTCCTCAGGTGCCAGCGGAATGGGCTCATGTCCCTGCTCGTGGTGGGCGGTGTACCCAAAGTTCATGAAGATCACGTCCCGTTTCAGGTTGAGCGCGGAGATAAACTCGTATTGCAGGCGGGTGAGCCAGCTCTTGATATTTGGAAAACGGTGGAATAACAGCTTGTTAAGCATTTTCTCTCCTCTGAATTGGGTTTGCATGCCGAGCGTGAATGTCGCGTATTATAACCCTGTGAGGAGTATCAGGTGACGTACGATTTTGAAGAAAAAAGAACCACGCGGTACGCGGCTCTTTTTTCTTCATTTATCATCTTTACGGCCACAAATAATGCTTCCCTTTCTCAAAAAGCGCGATTTGTGACCATAAAAAGAATCATAGCTGATTATTCTGCCTTTTCATGAACTCCTTCCAAACAACCGGCAATGGGTTCTGCAGCCGTATATTGAGGGAATTCCAATTGTCCGCAGCAGGGATACTTGTAGACCTCGGAATAATCATGGTGCATGTCGGCTGTCCCAACGTGCTCTGCTTTTTGAGAATGATATCGACAGCGATTATCTTCCGCTGGCGCATTGGGGTTGAATTCCTTGCCGCAATGCTTGCAGATCTTTTTTATGCTCATGGGTTCATTCTCTTTCTTATAGATTCACGTCCAGTTATATTAAGGCGGGTCGCCCTTGCAAAAAAAAATTGCGTAAGGTGAGCTAATAAAGAGAAGTCCCTGCTTTGAATGGCAGGGACTTCTACAGATCTTTCTATTAGCTTAGGTCATACCCTTCTGGCAGCCAGCAGCAGAGGACCAACTCTCTTGCCGCCTTGACCTCGTCCATGCGGCCGAATTTCGTGGTGCTGGGCGCGTTATGGAGCAGGTCGGGCTGGGTCTTGGCTTCTTCCGCGATCTTGATCAGCGCGTCGGCGAATCGGTCGAGGGTGTCCTTGTTCTCGGTCTCGGTCGGCTCGATCATCAGCGCCTCATGGACGATGAGCGGGAAGTAGTTTGTGGGCGGGTGGAAGTTGTAATCCATCAGGCGTTTGGAGATATCCAACGCGCGGATGTCTGAGCCTTCAAAGCGTCCTTCCATGACGAACTCATGCATACAGATGCGGTCATAGGGGATCTTGTAGGTATCGCGCAGTCTTGCCTGCAGGTAGTTGGCGTTGAGCACCGCATACTGCGAGATGTCCTTCAAGCCGTCTGGTCCGTGCATGGCGATGTAGGTATATGAGCGGACAAGTCCGCCGCCGAAGTGACCGTGGAAGGCTTTCATGCGTCCGATGGAATTCTTCGGGGTAACGAAGCCATAGAGTGGAGCGGTCTCTTCGTCGCCTTCTTCCACGATGCCGACGAGGGGCGAAGGCAGGAAGTCCACAAGACGCTGACTCACACCAACAGGACCAGAGCCCGGTCCGCCACCGCCGTGCGGAACGGCGAAGGTCTTGTGCAGGTTGAAGTGCATCACGTCGAAGCCGAGGTCACCGGGGCGGACGATGCCAAGCAATGCATTGAGGTTCGCGCCGTCGCCGTACATCAAGCCGCCGCAATCCTTGACCATGTTGACCACTTTTTCGATGTTCTCGTCGAACATGCCGAGTGTGTTCGGGTTGGTGAGCATCATGCCAACGACCGTATCGTCACAGGCGGCTTCGAGGGCTTTGAGGTCTACATTGCCGCGTGAATCAGATGGGATGGTGACCACGCTCATACCCAACATGCCGACGGAAGCGGGGTTCGTTCCATGCGCCGCATCGGGGATGAGCATCTTGGTGCGCTTTGTGTCGCCGCGCAGTTTGTGATACGCCGCCATCATCAACACGCCCGTGAATTCACCGTGTGCGCCAGCGGCGGGCTGCAGAGTCACGCCCGCGAAGCCGCTGATCTCCATCAGCCATTCCTGCATTTCATACATCAATGCGAGGTTGCCTTGCACGGTCTCGATGGGCTGTAATGGATGGGTAAAGAGGAATCCAGGATAACGGCAGGTGTCTTCATTGATTTTCGGGTTGTATTTCATCGTACATGAGCCGAGCGGGTAGAAGCCGCTATCGACCGAGTAGTTGAAACTGGAGAGTTTCATGTAGTGGCGCACTACGTCCACTTCGGCAAGTTCGGGCAGGGGCAACTCAGAGCGTAACAACTCTTTGGGAGGCAGGGCAGTTGTCGGCACGTCGGAGGCGGGCATTTTTACGCCACGTCGCCCGGGGGAGGAGAGTTCAAAAATGGTGGGTTCGATTACGGTAGCCATTATTTCATCTCCTTTAAGATTTCAACGAGCGAGTCAATTTCATCTTTGCTGTTCATTTCGGTCACAGCCACAAGGAGATGATTTTGCATGTCGGGGTAATCTTTGCCGAGGTCGTAGCCGCCAAGGATGCCGTTATCGAGCAGGTATTGATTGACCTCGCTTGCGGGCTTCGGACAGCACAACACGAATTCATGGAAGAACGGCTCGACATGGCACAGACCGAAGCCGTCGATCTTGCTGAGTTCAGCGGCGGCATAATGCGCCTTTTGATAGCAAAGGTTCGCAACTTCCTGCAAGCCCTGTTTGCCAAGCACAGACATATAAACGGAGCAGCCGAGCGCCAGCAAACCTTGGTTGGTGCAGATGTTCGATGTGGCGCGCTCGCGTTTGATGTGTTGTTCACGCGCGGTCAGCGTTAGCACATAGGAGCGGTTGCCGCGCGCATCCACAGTTTCACCGACGAGACGCCCCGCCATTTTGTGAACGTAGGATTTCTTGGTGGTGAAGAAACCGAGGTACGGTCCGCCATACCAAAGCGGAATGCCGAACGGCTGCGCTTCACCGACCACAATATCCGCGCCCATTTCGCCAGGCGACTTGAGCATGAGCAATGCAGTGGGGTTTGCAACCACACATACCAGTGCGCCTTTTTCATGCGCGGCATCAATGAGTTTTTTGTAATCAAAGATACGCCCGAAGAAATCGGGATATTGCACGACGACCAGCATGGTGGATTCATCGATGAGGGAGATCATCGCCTCAGGCGTGACCTCATGGTTGCTGGCATCGTCCCCGACCTCTTCCAAGCCCATGGCTTGGGTGTACGTGCGGATGACTTCACGGTATTGCGGATGAACCGTGGGGGACATGACGATCTTCTTGCGCTTGCCGCGGAATTGGGCATACGCAAGGTTGACCGCTTCAGCGGTGGCAGTCGCGCCATCGTAGTGCGAGGCATTCGACACTTCCATGCCCGTCAGGTTTGTCATCAATGATTGATATTCAAAGATGGCTTGCAACGTACCTTGTGAAATTTCAGGTTGATATGGTGTGTACGCGGTGTAAAACTCGCCGCGCCGTAGAATGTGGTCCACCACGGAGGGGATGTAATGATGGTACGCGCCTGCTCCAAGGAAGGAGATAAGATGTTCGCGCACGTTCTCATTGCTGGATGCCATATCGCCCAAATGAGCGCCGGCTTCCATTTCGGTGAGCGCGGGGGGGAGGTTCAAATCAGGGAAGCGGTGCTTGGCGGGGATTGCCTCGAACAAGTCGTCCAGCGATTTCACGCCGACGGTCTTGAGCATCGCGTCCCGTTCTGCAGGGGAGATCGGGATATAGGTCATGGTTTTCTCCGAGCGTTTTAGCTTTTGGCTTTTAGCAGTTAGCTCTTGCTAACCGCTAAAAGCTAATCGCTACTCTGCTAGTGGCTTCTTCCCTCACAATACTTCTCATACTCAGCCGCATCCATCACCTCGCCAGCGGAGCCGCCTTCGATTTTGATCATCCATGCGGCACCAAAGGGATCGGAGTTGAGGGTTTCAGGGGCATCGGAAAGTCCCTTGTTCACAGCGCTGACTTTTCCAGCGGCGGGGGCGTAGATTTCGGAGGAAGCCTTTACGGATTCAACGGAAGCGATGGCTTTTCCAGCAGTAACTTCTTCGCCTTCATCCACAAGGATTTCAACGAAGACGATGTCCGATAACTGACTCTGGGCATAATCTGAAATGCCTACTGCGCCAGTGGCAGGATCGAACCATTCATCGGATTTGGTGTACTTGAGATTGGAAGGGGTATTCATGTTTTGGTCTCCTGTTTGAGTATTTGGCGAATCAAAAAAGGACGCACGACTTCATAATCGTGCGTCCTCTGTAATGGAACCTGAGAGATTAGTTTGGTCTGCTAGCCGTTTCGTCTTGTAGTCACATAGTCAAAAGACCACACGACTAACAGACTATCTGACCATCCAGACTTACTTTACACCGTCGGTATCCCTTTGGCGGGGAATTTTCCAGAGCGTATGCGGTTGCAGGGTCCTTTTGCCTGAGAGATTCATCTGGCTTCGCCTCTTTTCCAGATTTGCACCTTCGGCGTCCCGTGTAGGGATCTCTTCCCTGCATGCCGTTCAATTGTGCTTCCATTTTATGAGCGAGGGGAACCAAAGTCAAGGGAGAAACGTCATGAAATGCCAATGGATTCTGCTTTCAGCGTCGAATTCATGGTGCTATGATTTAGGTCTCCATCTGTGAATAATTGGATGGATGGCAGGTCTGAAACCTTTATTTGAATCGAAATATGGAGGCGTTTTATGAATGGTGCAAAATTTGGCATTCCTGCCATCATTGCGGTGATCGTCCTTTGTCTGGCTTGTATCTGTTGCGCGGTGATCGGCCTTTATTTTTACGGCGATACCCTGATTAGTGGATTTTCATCGCCATCCCCAAGCCAGCCCCTTGCTCCTGTGGATACAACCAACCTGCCCGAATGGACGATCATCGTCTATGCCGATGCGGATGATGACATTCTGGAAGGCGACTTGTGGTTCGATGTGAATGAAATGGAACTGGTGGGGTCCACGTCACAGGTCAATATTGTGGTGCAGCTCGATCGCGCCGTGGGCGGCTTCAACGGTGATGGTGATTGGACGGATACACGCCGCTATTTGGTGACGCAGGAAGATGATCTAAATGCGATCAATTCTCCCGTGGTGGAATATATCGGTGAAGCAGACATGGGCTCCCCGCAAACTCTTGTGGATTTTGTAAGTTGGTCTGTTCAAAATTACCCAGCTAAAAAGTACGCGCTGATCATGTCTGATCATGGCAGCGGTTGGGCAGAAGGCTTCTCCGATCTCGAATCAGGCAATAGCCTGTCACTGCCCGAGATCACCAATGCCATTGCCCAGGTGCAGTCGCAGATGAACGGACAGAAATTCGAGATCATTGGTTTCGACGCCTGTCTAATGGGCATGGTTGAGGTCTTTGGGGCGCTCTATCCCTATTCCAATTACATGATCGCTTCAGAAGAAGTGGAACCTGCTACAGGATGGGCGTACGCTGCGTGGCTGGGGCAACTTGTCCAGAACCCCACCGTCAGCGGACGCGAACTGTCGCAGTCGATTGTTTCTACATATATTGTGGATGATGTCATTCTGACCTTGAGCCGTTCTTCCAACGAGATCGCAGAGATCGAAGCGGATACCACCTTGAGCGCCATCGAAAGCGCGCGCATGCCTGAAGTTATCAGTGCCATGAATCAGTTTATTACCACGCTCACCAACGTGGACCAGCAATGGGTGGCAGAAGGACGCGGGTATACCCGTAGTTATTACTCGGTCTTTGGTGAGGAACTTCCATCTCCCTATATCGACCTGAGTCACTTTGCGGAGATCATGGCCACCACCAATGACCCTGCCATCGTTCAATCTTCGCAGCAACTCCGCACAGCGATCGATGCGGCTGTGATAGCGGAAAAAAACGGTGCGCGCATGAACGGGTCGTATGGCATGTCCTTCCATTTTCCCATCTCGGATATTTATATCTTCACTGAATTCGACAATGATGCCCCCCTGCGTTATGCGGTGGATGCAGCCGCCTTCCTCCAGCAATCGTCATGGGACGAATTCCTCGCCTTCCATTACACAGGACAGGCATACGTGCCGCAAGTGGGACAGGCATACGCACCCACCCGTACCAGCACCGTGATCGCCCCGGGCGCCTCAGATTTTTCCATTGAGCCTGTTACACTTTCAGATACACTCATCACGGGTGACGAAACGCTGACCCTCTCTACCACCGTCACGGGTGATGTGTCGCATATTTATTTCATCCTCTATTTCTACAACCCCGAAGCAGATGCCTATTGGGTGGCGGATACTTTATATCATTTCGCAGACAACACAACGAACATAGGCGGTGTGACAGTCCCCGATTATGGTCCTAGCCCAATTGAAGTGACCAACGAATGGGTGCCGAGTCTCTGGGTGTTGAAAGATGGCGTCAACGAGGAATTTGCACTCTTTGAACCTGATGAATATCTCAGCGCAGATGGGATTTCCACCTATTCATTGTATGGACAATACACCCCCGTCAACGGTGCACCCGTGGATGCGAAACTGGTCTTCGACCCAGATGGCAATTTGCTGCAAGTTTATGCGCTGCCTGACCCCGATGGTGACGGCGTTGCCACAGCGGTCGCCATCACGCCGCAGATCGGCGACCAGTTCGAAGATTACGTCCAGTCCTATTACTTCGATGAGAACGATGAGACATACTTCGATTACTCATTGGGCGGCGTGGTCTTCACCTACGGTGAACAAGGCTTCTGGTTCGAATCCCGCTACCTTGTGGATGGTGATTATGCCGTCGGTTTTTATGCCGTGGACTTTGACAACAACACGAAGGAAAGCTATGAATTCTTCACGTACCAGTACGAGTAAATAAATAACCCAATAAAAAGACTTCGGAGTTGATCTCCGAAGTCTTTTTAATTTTGTAAAACCTTTTGTGTTGCTCGAAACGCCAGCGGGGGTAAATGCTCACGTTCGAACCATTCCACCGCATCGGCATCATCCGCTGCCGACATTTCTCCGCCCAGCACTTCCGCCAGATAAACGATAATGAAATCCGCGCCGCGTTCATGCTCCCTGCCAGAGATGACATCCAACACACGCGTGATACGCACGGTCAAACCAGTCTCTTCCAAACATTCCCGCTCGGCTGCTTCGGCGGGGTTTTCGCCCCCGTTCACGAAACCAGCAGGCAGCGTCCACATGCCGCGAAACGGCTCATTGACTCGCCTCACCAACAATACGCGGCCATCCTGTTCGATCAGGACCGCCGCCGCAACCTTCGGGTCTTGAAAATGAATCCACCTGCATTGCGGGCAAACAGGGCGTACATGACCAAACTTTTCTTCATGCGTCACCTGCGTTCCACACCGCGGGCAGAATTTTATAAAACTATCGCGAGCCATATAAGGCTATTGCCATTTTTTCAGAGCAGACCGGCGCATGAACCACATCAACCCACCGCTCAGGATGCCGATGACCAGGAAAATGATTTGCCAAAGCATGGAGATCGGCGCTTCAACAGGTTGTGCATTGCGCTGCGCTTCCTCCTCGGCCATAGCCTGATTCTGGTATTCTGATTCACTGCCTGCCTCTTTGGGTGCTTGCATCGTATCCATTTGTGGTTCAGGTGCAGGGAGTGCTCCTTCTTCCGCTGCGGCTGGCGGTTCCAGTTCGAGCATGGGCGCTTCTGCTGCTGCGGCTTCCTCGGGGCATGGGCCTTCACATCCTCCGCCGACAGACAACTCGTCACCGCCGCCGCCTCCAAACCCATAGGCAGGTGCAGGCGCGCTGAAACTGACATACGGTGACATGGCGTTCACTGTGAATGAAAGCATGAGCATGAATGTTGAGAAGACCGTTGCCAAACGGAATAGCGGATAGGTTCTTGGAAGGGGTGGTTTGAGCCCCACCATTTTGCGGGTGAGGGTAAAGTTGCGCGGTGCTTTGCGCTTTGGTAGTTTGCCGAGAATACCCCGGGTGGCGCGAAGGTCGCTTAAAACAGAAGCAAGCTCAGGGTCCGATTTGAGGCGTGACTCCAATCGAGCTGCTTCAGAAGCTTTAAGCTGTCCATCGAGATATGCGGAGAGTTGTTCGATTTCGCGGAAATTTTTCATAGGGTGTTTTCCCCTTCTAGACGAAATGAAGCGGGCAAAAGTTCCTTGAAGGATCGCAAACACTCACGTAATCTTAATCGCGCGCGCGCAAGGCGGCTTTTTATGGTGCCAAGCGGGACATGTGCCGCGGCTGCGACTTCGCTGTAGTCCATGCCTTGAATGTCGGCGAGCACGACCACACTGCGGAATTCGGTTGGGAGTGCATCTAGACAGTGCTGAATGGCATGTTCGAGTTCGTCGGCTTCGGCTTTTTGGTCGGGTGTCATGCTTGAGTCAGCCAGCCATTTCGGCGAATCCATTTCTTCGCCGTCGTTGGTTTCAGGTTCAAGCGGGGTGGTGGGGCGGCGTTTTTGGCGGCGCAGTTCGTCATAACAGGCATTGGTGACCGTACGCATGATCCATGCTTTGAAGGAGCCGCCGCGGAATGAAGTGATACTGTGGAAGGCGGAGATAAATGCTTCCTGCGCGGCATCTTGTGCTTGATCTTCATCTCCAAGAATGCGCAGGGCGGTGTTGAAGACGGTATCCTGATAATGCAGGATGAGTGTATTGAACGCGTCCAGATCACCTTGTTGTGCAGATTGAATGAGAGCGGTTTCGTCCATGCAATTATTTTACCGCTTTATTTGATGTGAATTATTTTGGAAAACGCTTTGCAATGAAAGTATAAAGCCAACGCCAGACGGTCATGCCGAGTGCATTGGAACTTCCGAGGATGAAGGTGAAAAGCGGCAATGCAGTGGAGCCAAGCCAGGCGGCGCGCAGAGTGGTTGCCAGCGGCGCGGCAAAAAGCGAAACAAGTGCCACGCGCCAAAGTAGTTTGTGATTTTCATTCACCTGTTCATCGAACAAGCCGAACCAGGGTGCAAGGACAAACCATGCAAATAGCACGGGAAAGAATGCCGCTGCCATGCGCGGCAGGTAGGACATATCCGTCGTGCCGTGGGTGGCGAAGCCGATCAGTGTGAGGATGGCAATGGCGAGAATATCGCCGAGGATGAGGATGGTTTTTTTGTTCATTTCTTCCTATAAAAAACGAAGGACACAAAAGCAAAATTCAATGTGTTTTACTTTGTGTCCTTCGTCCTTTTGCGTTTGCCAGTAGCTGGCGCAGGTGAAAAAAATTATTCCCGTCGTCCCTTGGTCACAATTCGAATGGGAGTTCCGAGGAAGCTGTATTCCTTGCGGATCTGGTTTTCAAGATAGCGCAAGTAGGTGAAATGGAAGAGGGATGGTTCATTGACGTAGATCAGGAAAGTCGGCGGATCACTGCGGACCTGCGTGCCGTAGAACATCTTGACCTGACGCCCCGCATGAGACGGATGTGGGTGTGCGTCCTGCGCCGTATGAATGATCTCATTGATGGTGGAGGTCGTCAAACGCGCAAGGCGTTCTTCCTGTACTCGCAACGCCATCGGCAGAACCTGATCTACACGTTGGCCGGTCTTGGCGGAGATGTAGAGAATGGGCACGTACGACACAAAATTCAGGTCGTTGAGGATTTTTTCGGTGTAGGCATCCATGGTGGTGCCATCTTTTTCGACAGCATCCCATTTATTCACCAGCACAACACAGGATTTCCATTGGTCTTTTATGAAGCCTGCAATATGCGCATCCTGCGCGGTGATGCCTGTGGTGGCATCGATCATCAATAAGGCAACTTCACAGCGTTCGATGGCTTTGAACGCACGGATGACGCTGTATTCCTCGACGCCTTTTTCGATCTTTCCGCGCCGACGGATGCCAGCCGTATCGATCAAGGTGATCGGCAGGCCTTCAAATTCCATTTGCATGTCAATGGCATCGCGGGTTGTCCCAGCAATGGGGGAGACGATGACCCGCTCTTCGCCGACCAGTTTGTTCAGCAGGCTTGATTTGCCCGCATTCGGCTTGCCGACGATGGCGATCTTGATGTTGTTATCCTCTTCTTCCTCTGGCAGTTCAGGGAAGGCGGAAACCAACGCATCGAGCAGGTCACCTGTGTTGGTTCCATGTATGGCAGAGATGGGATATGGATCACCCAGCCCCAGCTCATAGAACTCAGCCACTTGATCGCGCCGTTCTCTTGATTCACATTTATTAACCACAACGAAGATCGGCGGCAGGAAACTGCCATCGGGTTGTTTGCGCTGCATGCGGCGTAAAATGCTTGCCACTTCACGGTCGGGTTCGGTAACACCGGTCTCACCGTCGTTGACGAAGAACACTGCATCCGCTTCCTGAATGGCGGCTTGAGCCTGTCGGCGTATGTCATCGATAAAGTCCACCGAACCAGTTGAGAGCGGAGTCCGACCGCCGTGGGTGGGGTCGATTCCGCCCGTATCCACAACGGTGAACTGGCGTCCATTCCATTCCGCTTCGCCGAAAAGGCGGTCACGAGTCGTGCCGGGTGTTTCGTCTACAATCGCCATACGCTCGCCGACAAGGCGGTTGAAAAGCGTGGATTTACCGGCGTTGGGTCTTCCTACTAGGGCAACAATGGGTTTCATAATTCGATATCTTTCTAAAAATTTCCTGCATCAAACAGTATTTATGTGTTTGATGATTAGGGTCTTGGGGTTGGTGTTGGCGTACTTATCGGTGTGATCACCACTTCGATGGTGTTCGGAAGGATCGACTCGACCACAATGTTCGCGATCAAGATCTCCACCTTGGGCGTTAGCTGGTAGGTGCCCGGGGTCAGCCCTGTCAGATCCACTGTGGCGCGGACAGATTGGCGGGTGAGGGTATCCAGCAGGGAAAGCGGGCCGGAGAGGATCACATCCACACTGGTGGGGGAGACTTGCGCTGTCAGCCCGTTTTCGAGCCCGATGATCTCGATCCGTTCACCTGCCAGTGTAACACTACTTTCGATGGGTGAGACCCCCGCTTGTACCAGCACCGTCTGCTCGCCGATGATCGAAATGCCCTCGGGCAGGTTGAGTGCCAGCCGCATATTGATATCTTCTTGCGCATTTTGCAGGTCCAGCGGTTGTGTTTCGATGACACCAGGCAGGCTGACGACCAGATCTGGGTCAGAAGAATAGACCGTCACCACGGGGGGGAATACTGAAAGGTCTGTGAGGCGATACCCGCTCGCGACCCGCCCAATGATGGTTACTTTTACAGCCACGTCACGATACCCGCCTTGCTGACTTACTGGCAGGGATACCCGCACGGTTTCGGGCGATAACGTTACTCCACTCACTTTTTGCCCAGCCTCATCGAGGATTTCCACCGGCAGAGTCTGATCGAGACTCTCGCGGATGCCGTTCAAATCCACGGAGACGCGTGCTCGCATCACTTTCTGGACCTGCGACTCGGCGCCTGATATGACAACTTCCACTGGCTCGAGGTTTGCCTCTCCTACTTGAAACCCAATGGCAGCCTCGCCGGACACACTTAAGTCTATCGACAGGGTTTTGGTGATGAGCGGCTCAAGAATGTACGTGATCGTGCGCGGTGAAACAGAAACGATCTGCACTGGGCGTGCATCCACCTGAATTTGCAGTTCCTCCACATGCTCACCGGAACTCATGCCGGAAAGGTCGAGAATGGCGCGTACCAATTGCGGGTCTGCTTCGATCAAATTCCAAATGGAGCGGGGTGCACGCAGGGTCACTTCCACTTCTTTGGGAATATCATTGCTCAAGACCAGGTTGGATGCCTGCCCAATGATCTGCACAGGCACTGGTGCAGTAAGTGTACGCGTTTCGTCCGGGTCTGCTGTGGTGACGGCGGAAATCCAGGCGGCGACGGCGAGTGCAAACGCCCAAAGAAAAGTACGGTAATTATCGGCGATCCAGCGAAACATGGTTATTCTTCTTTTTTCCCAAACAAGCCCGGCAAAAGCCGTTCAAGGATGTTCAACTTCTGTTCCCGTTTGCCGGGGCGCAGGAAGGCAAGCAGGATATTCTCAAGTCGGTCTGCATCGAGGCGGCGGAGCATTCTGCCGGCATGGGCAATGGAGATCGAGCCGGTTTCCTCTGAAACGACAATGGCAATCGCGTCACTGACTTCTGATGTGCCCAGCGCAGCGCGATGGCGCAAACCCATCTGGCGTTCGGGGGTGCGGTTCAAAATTCCACTGGCAGAAAGCGGCAGGACACAAGCCGCCGCAACGATCTTGGAATTTACGATGATCACTCCGCCATCGTGCAGTGGAGTGTTTGGGTAAAAGACCTGCAGCAATAGTTCGGGTGTGACCTTGGCATGCATCTGCACGCCAGTTTGGATGTATTCATCGAGATTGTCCAACCGCTGCATGATGATCAACGCCCCATGTTGGCGGGCGGAAAGCCTTGCCGTTGCTCCCACAATGGCATGGATCGTTTCTTCAAGGGCGAGATCTGTCACTTTACCGGAAGCAGGCCAAATGGTCCCGGCCCGACCGATTCGTTCCAATGTGCGGCGAATTTCTGGGGCAAAGATCACTGGCAGGGCAATGAAGAGTGCAGGCAGGGAATTCTGTGCAAACCAGGAAAAGGCGGGCAATTCCACCAGGCTGGTTAGCAGGATCAATGCCACAACCAGCATGATCATTCCACGCAGCAGTGCCATGGCTTGGGTATCCCGCAGGGAATAGAGCAAGCCAAAAAATATCAGCGTGACGAGCATGATGTCAAGCATGTTCAGCCAGCTGATGCGTTGGAATATGAAGAAGAGGTTGTTGAGGAATTCAGTCACGATAATAAGAGTTGGGGTTCAGTGCGGCAGGGAATCAAGTCCCTGAAGTCTGACCCTATATTGGGCGCAGGACGCGATCCTGACGCAGTTGTTTGAAGAAAAGCGTACTGCCTGCCTGTGCGGATTCAAGTGCTGCATCATGCCAGGCTTGCACGCCAAGTGTTTCCGGCGTTTGCTTTTCGTAGCCCAATTGCTTCCAGACCGCTTCCTGAGCGGAACGTTCATTCATGACGAAGATCAGGGATGCTTCGCTTTGCAATTCGCTGCTGGCGTTCTCAACTTCCTTTATTAAGGTGTTGAGCGCTTTTTGGATATCCAGCGTTTCTTCGAGGAAAATATCGGTGGTACGTGTGACCAGATTTTCGACCTGCCAGCCCGCCACGCCAACCAGTTGACCGTCCATTTGCAGCAGCATGTAGGCTTTGTCGCCGAACGTTTCCATTACATCTGCCGAGGTCATTTTTCGTTTGCCTTTGCTCAGGCGGGTGATCAATTCAGCAATGGCAGAGGAGTGCTTGGGTTTGCCGCGCCCCACCGAAAGTTCTCCAGTGGCAGCAACAGGTTTTTTGATCGTAAGCGTAGAGTCGGCGGCATCCTTCGCACCGGGTACAATTTCCTTCCACGATTCGCTAACTTGTTTCCACAAGGCGTCGTATGAGCCGGTGTTGGTGATGACAATATTTGCCACCGCCACTTTTGTGCTCTGTGGTGATTGCATGCGGATTCGTTCTACAGCTTGGTCACGGCTCATGCCGCGCTTCCGCATCAGACGTTCGATCTGGGACTCCTCCGGGGCATTCGTTACCCAGATGCTGTCGCAGGCCTTTCGTAGTTCGCCTTCGAGCAATTTGATCGCTTCAATGACCACCACAGGCTGGCCGGCGCGCTTGATCAGAATATCTGTCGCTTGTCGTACCAGCGGGTGGACGATCTCTTCCAATTGTTTCATAGCCTCAGGGTCACTGAAAACAAGATTGCCAAGTTTCTTGCGGTCGATCTCGCCATCCTTGTTCACCAGCCATTTTCCGAACCGGTCAATTACCTGTTGATACCCGGGCGCACCCTTGGCGTAGGCACGATGCGTAAGCGCGTCTGCATCGATGGTATATGCGCCTAGGTGCTCCAACATGCGGCGTACCACGCTTTTACCAGTTGCTATATTTCCGGTCAGACCGATTACGAATTTTCCGGGCAGAGTACTCAAAGGATGGCCTCTTTAAGAAATAATGAAGATTTGGGAAAGATTACCGTTCATCTATTTTAATGTCTTTTCCCCAAATGTCCACCTTTGCGGCGTTGACTTGCCCCCTCACAGCGTGTATCATGCAATTACCTCAGGCTGGTTGGGCAATCGCGGTTCTGCGTTGACGGGATCGAGGAAAGTCCGCACTCCTATAGAGCACGGCGTCGGATAGCACCCGGGGCGGGGAAACTGCCGAGAGGCATGAACCTGCCGGATAAGGGCCACAGAAACAAACAGCCCTCCACTCTTTGGAGTGAGGGTGATGGTGAAAAGGTGGTGTAAGAGACCACCGGCGCGCGCAGTAATGCGTGTGGCCAGGTAACCCCCGCCGGGAGCAAGGCCAAGCAGGGGCGATTTCGTCCGAGGACGATGGGAGGCTGCTCGTCTCCATACGTATCCCTTCCTCTTGTGGGAGGGATCAGCCCCGGGTAGGCTGCATCGAGCGGTGCGGAGACGCGCCGCCCAGAGAGATGATTGCCCAAATGGCGCAAGCCATTGGACAGAATGCGGCTTATAGACCAGCCTGAGGAGTCTCAAGCTTTAATTGGTTTTATGTAGCTTTTCAACAGTTAGGATGCCCCTCAAAATCTTGGTATCTCTATAATAGATTCTTATTGTAACTACTCAGGGTAGCGGAGCGACAAAATCGGGCAAGAAAGGAGAACCTGTAAAGGCAAGGCGCAAAGCGGAAAGAGCCTTGACACCATTTTTGCGAGCAGTGGAAAGGTAGCCGCGAA
>Ga0116204_1000654_pt1 | contig 19842 bp, 10 predicted proteins | sample LakKivwa52mmetaG_FD_94481 | JGI IMG/M metagenome (GOLD analysis project Ga0116204, IMG submission 94481) | Anoxic lake water microbial communities from Lake Kivu, Rwanda to study Microbial Dark Matter (Phase II) - Lake Kivu water 52m metaG | ecosystem: Environmental > Aquatic > Freshwater > Lake...
ATATCGAAGGTACCATTAAAGTCGACCGCGATTTTCTCTTGCGCCAAGGAAATGTATTTGCTCTCCGCGTCCAAGGCGATAGCATGCAAGAAGCCGGAATACTCAATGGCGACATGATCTTTGCCCGCCAACAAGATAATGCCGAACAGGGCCAAATTGTTGTTGCCCTTCTAGGTGACGAAGCAACAGTCAAATATTTCTATCGGGAAAAAAAGCGTATTCGCCTAGAGCCTGCAAACATCTCCTATAGGCCCATTATTGTTGATGAAAACTTGCCCGATTTTCGTATTGCCGGCAGGGTCATCGGCATACAAAGGCAGTATAGGTAATTCTAAAAAGTCAAATTTACATGCCTTTTTAGAATGCCTTAGTTTTATCCAAGACAAAATTTCACCCTTGCCAAGGCAAAATTTAATCCTTGTATTCTAACGAGATATTGCCATAGTTCCTTTTTTTACAACAGTTTGAGTTTTTTCACCCGGAACAACTTTACGCAAAGTGACTGTATAAAAGTAAACCCCATTAGCCATTTTATTTCCAAGATGATCATGTAAATCCCACCAAGCTCCCCTCGACATACATCCCGCTTGAGTTTGCTGCAAAGTTGAATTTACAGGCTTGACCGAGGGTAGTACCTGTAAAAGGTGACCTGCTTGGCTATATATACGGATTTCAGCGCTAATTTCAGACTCATCTACATAAAACTCACCAGTTTCTAAGCGGTCTATTAAACCAAATTGAAAACAAGTCCCCTGAGAGCGCACAGGATTGGGCCAGTTAAAAATTTTATAGAGATTTAAATCTGTCTGAGATGCGAACTCCACTGTTTGATTGCGGACTGATGTATTGCCAAAACCATCTTGGGCCTGGATTTTCAGTTTGTATGTACCGGGCTTGATATCTGTACCAACTTGCCATTTATAGCTTTTACGCTGAAAATCATCTTCTGCAAGGGTAGGACGAAAGGGCCCTCCACGGCCCATGATTTCAATAGTCAAACCTTCGTCTGGGCGCATTGGACTAAACACACCCCCAGTACTATCTTCAGCCGTTATTTCGATACAATAGGGTATGGGTACCTTTATGTGAGCAGGAAAGGGTGTTAGAGAGGATTTGCTGCGCTCGCAACCCGCTAAGGTGATTTGTGGGCCTGTAGTATCAGTACCTGCACAGCTATTGGCAGTTCCCTGTATAGGCAAGGGTGATTTCAATAGGGTGCCCTCGCGCAGAAATTTATTATCCCAGGCATACAAACGAATTTCTGCCGCTGTATCTCCTTGCGGAATTCGTTTAGGAATAAAATAAGGTAAACTATACTCGCCTTGTTTATAAGATGTTTGTCCAGAAAAAAGTATGTCCCCCCGTTGGTTGATGACTTGTTCCTTCATGACACGGGCACCATTTAAAAAGATATCAGGAAAAACCTTTGTTTTTGACTGGCCTCTAACCTCTACAAAAACCTGGCCTGCTCCTGACCCTCCTTCAATTTTTCCAGAAAAAACACCGCATTGCAAGGCCTTCAGGGTGTCTGGTGTATTTTGAAGAGAGATCTTTAAATCAGGCGCTCTTAGGAATACGGCTGGATCTCCTAACAAGGAGTAACGCTCATTATTACTCACCGATCCGCTTTGTGCCTTAGCTAGGCGCAGTGCATCGCCAAGTCTAAGCGGTGTAGAGGGATCTTTATAGAGAAATCTATAAAATAGTTTTGCTAACTCAACATTAGGCGCCGCATAGGATTCGCGTAAAGCACTTACAGTTGCTAGGGCGCCCACCTTATCAGCTGCGACAAAAGATTCGGATAAGCCTTGTTTGGCTACGCGGTCAAAACGCCCAACAGTACAGGAAAAGGAAGTTAAAAGCATCGTGCGTTTATCATTTTCAAGCCGAGGTAAGGCCTTGGATAAAACCAGAAGAGCCTCATCCGCCCAAACCTCCGCTGAGCCGTGACCTACATAATTGGCAGATAAAACACCGCGGTTGAATTGATTTAATAAATCTTGGGATGCTTCAGGTTTGGCTCCATTAGGGTTTTTAGCATAATTCAATAAGTATACAGATTCGATACCCTTACCCGGTTCTCCAGCTTTCACTTCAGACATGATCGCTTCCGCATCGTTAGTATGACCCTGTAAAAAATCAAAGCCACTCGCACTGCCTGGGTACGCTTCATCATCCGCAGTAGTGAGAACGCGGTTGCGCCAGGGTCCAAAATTGGATGAATTTTCAAAATCTAGAATTTTATTGACTACTGCTTGCGCTTCCTCCATGCTACCCACCGGCAATCGGCCTAAAGCGAGGTCGAGGTTGAGTGAACTATTTTCAACTCTTTCAGAACTATCTAAATAAGCGAAGTAATCTTCCGTTGCATCTGCTCTTTTCTGGAAGGTTGGAATAAAAGAAGGGTATTGAGTGGAATCAGTTCTGATGTATCGGTAGTCATAATGCCCATCTCCAAAAAAGAGGACATATTTAAGGGTTGTATCTGGCTTATTTTCTTGAGCTTGATAGCCCTGATAGGCATATCTAAGAAAATCGCGGATGGCAGGAACCGAGTGGCGTCCGCCTCCAAATTCTCTATATATATCATCGAGGAGCACCACCTGACTGCGGACCGGGTAATCTGAAGTGCTCCGGTGTTCAGCTAGACGCAAAGCAGAGTTAAGGAATATTTTTGGAGTTATGATCAAATGCTCTGGTTTAATTACAGGACCTTGGGAAAGATTTAGAAGGTACTGTGATTTTAAGGGAGGAGGTATATAGACTAGATCGGATTTTTTAAATGTTTGCAGGCGATCGGCTGTATATATTTGATACCGCGTATCTGTTGTACTGTCAATGTTATCCACAAACCTTCCTTCACTGGAATGTGGCAACTTTGCGACGGCAATGCCCTCTTCAATTTTATATACCTGAGACCCAGAAGGTAAATCGGTAACCCTCAATTGAACCTGCCCTGAGGTTAGAGGGGCAAAAAACTGCTGACCCAGAATATTACTAGGATCATAAACCCATTTTTTAAAATACTGAAGCGTGACTCCATCAAAACCCGGATCGGAGGGGAACCAGATCAGCGAATCAAGTACCTGATTTGTTGATCCCTGATAGTTATCAATAAACCACCAGTTGTATCCATACTGGTCAGGGTAGTTGAATTTAAGCTCTTGAGGTACCGACTTGTTGGGAAACAATTTATAGTTGTGTGAAATTACATGCTCGCCCAAACCTATATAGAGGGGAGCCTGAGTTTCCAGACCTGTCAGGACAGGATGATTGAGCCCACTCAACTTGACACCTTTTCCAGAGAGGGTATTTCCTTTGCATACATCTAGATGTACATGAAACCATTGCATACCTGTTTCCTTGTCCAGGTTGCTTATGGCATCACAAAATCCGGTTTCACGGTCTGATTCTATACGGACTGGCTGCCAAGAACTGGTAAAGAGAGGTGCAGAGGACAGGGAATCTCTTAAATTTTTATTCTGCAATTCGACTTTTGGAATAGAGGGGTCGAGAGTCAGGAGATAGTTGTTTTCAAATGTGAAGGGATCAGTTTTCCATGTATAGGCCAAGGGGTGAAGAGCATTATCTTCATCACTCAGGTAAGAAGCGGTTTTTTTAAAATCATTAGGACCTTGGGCGTAAAATTGTATTTCATCCGCACCATCAAAAATACCATTATTATTTTTGTCGAAGATTTCAAAGGGAACTTGCCGCCAGTTGTGTGCCCTTACTGGATTCTCTACGGGTAGTGGCAAATAGTGTTGGGCTCCAGTCCAAAGTCGCAGATCTGCAAGTGGCAAGCCCCTTGCTACCGAGAGCCCTTTCATCTGTGCCAAAAGGGTATCGGCCCTGAGTGCATAAAAGGATTGAGCCCCCAAAGTAACCACTTGCTTGGTACTGATTTTAATCTGCAAAGCAAAAAGATGATAAGAAGGGCGAACAGGGTTATTGGCTGCCAAATTTAATTTTGCACTTTTATAAAGACCTCTTCTTGATATCTCTTCCTTACTAGTACCAGAGATTCTTAAAAACTGGGCACCGTTAGGGTTGAGAATTTCTTTATCCCAACTTTTGGGCCAAATTTGGGCTTGGGGGCGTGAAGTTTGAGAACTGGATGGGAAATTAATTTGCACTCTAAAGGAGCGCAGGACTTTTAACTCCTTTTGCAGGGGATCCCAAATTGCTGCCGGAACTTGTAGATGTGAAACCCAACGCCCTCTTTTAGTTGTGGCAGGACTGGTATTCCAGGAAAATTGTGCTAGGGATCGGTAAAGACTGTCATTTTTTATAAGGAGAGCTTCTTTGGCACTTGGATGATCAGATACAGGTTGAGGCTCAGGGGCACCTGGAAGCGTTAACCAAACCAGGTCATAGACACTTGCTTCTACTGGATCTGGGCCTAAAGCAAAAGGGAGCCGCAAAACAGGTAAGTGAGGGGCACCTGGCTTTTCCTGCGAGGAACAATATTCACAATTCCACATTTGTGAGGCCTTGAAAAGGGCGGGGTCGTGGGGCAGATTTGGGTTTTGCCAAGAAAACTTAAGGGTGTGGGCCTGGTCGTCCTCGATTTGAAGAGCGGGAAGCCCAGATTCAGCTCGAACGGGTACAGGAGATGAAAATGAGATAAGGAAAAACAAGAGAGCGGATAAATTGGTTAGAGTACCCCTACCCGACCACAAAGAAAAGTTAACCAAACAAATCTTAAAAAAAATCTTCATTTGCTCCTACAAGACTAAGGAAAGGGTTCTAGGATAAGTGTTTTGTTTTCGTGTACCGTTCCCATTGACCCTGCTCAATAAAGTACCAATTTCTTGTCAAAGTTATCCAATGCTGCAAAAGAACACAAGTGAGGGCACTAATTTCTATCTTGCGCCCTTCAACCAAGGTTGTTTATGGAATCTAGTGGACCGTTGATAGTACAGGGCGACCGTTCCCTGCTTTTAGAAGTTGACCACCCTCGCTACGAGGAAGCAAGAGATTGTCTCGCTGCTTTTGCTGAACTGTTGAAAAGTCCCGAGTATATACATACTTATCAGATCACTCCCCTTTCCCTATGGAATGCAGCTTCTGCAGGCCATACCCTAGACTATGTATTGAATGGCTTGGCAAGCCTCAGCCGCTATGCCGTGCCCGAAATTGTTAAAACCGAAGTTGCAGAATTGATGTCACGCTACGGAAAAGTTAAGCTTTTGAGGGCAAATGATGGTAGTTTGGAGCTCCATTGCAGTGATGAGTACATATTCTTGCAAATCACTCGGCATCCCAAACTCTTATCTTATTTTGTTGGGCACCCACGTGGCCTTCAGGTTACAGTTGCTGCTTTGTGCCGGGGAACCCTTAAAAACGAACTTATTAAATTAGGATTCCCTGCCGAAGATCTAGCAGGATATACCACTGGTATTGCTCATGCTTTATCGCTAAGATCTGAAACTCTCGAGGCGAAACCCCTCATCTTAAGAAGCTACCAACAAAGCGCAGCCGATACCTTCTATTCCGGTGGAACTGAACGCGGGGGTTCCGGTGTTATTGTTTTACCCTGTGGGGCTGGAAAAACATTGGTAGGAATGGCATGTATGGCCAAGTATGGATGCCAGACACTTATCGTTACTACCAATGTCGTAGCTGCACGGCAATGGATCCGTGAGCTTTTAGATAAAACCACCTTAAATCCAGAAGATGTTGGAGAATACAATGGTCTTAATAAAAATCTCAAACCCATAACGGTTGCCACCTATCAAATTCTTACTTACCGGAACCGCAAGACAGAAACCTTTCCTCATTTTGAAATTTTTAATCAAAAAAATTGGGGCCTTATCATCTACGATGAGGTTCATCTTTTGCCAGCGCCCCTGTTTAGAGTTGCAGCCGATATGCAAGCTACCCGGCGCCTGGGATTAACGGCAACCCTCATCCGAGAGGATGGAAAAGAGACTGATGTATTTGCACTCATTGGGCCTAAAAAATATGACGTTCCCTGGAAGGCTCTTGAAAGTCAGGGTTGGATTGCAACCGTTAAATGTATAGAGATCAAGCTTCCCTTACCTTCAGGCGAACGCATCCCCTATGCGGTTGCCCCACCTCGAGACAAGGTCACACTTTCCGCTTGTAACAGTCTCAAAGATAAAGTAGTCAGTGAACTTCTTGATCACCATAGGTCCGATCAGGTGCTTATAATTGGCCAATACCTAGACCAACTCAACCGCCTGGCGCAAACCTTGCAGTTTCCACTTATTACTGGCCAAACACCTAATGAAATACGATTTCAGCTCTTTGCCCAATTCAGATCAGGAGAACTGCCCGTTCTTATCGTCTCCAAAATTGGAAATTTTGCCATTGATTTGCCCGATGCAAATGTACTTATTCAGATCTCGGGAACTTTTGGCTCTCGACAAGAAGAAGCCCAACGCCTAGGTAGAATTCTTCGGCCAAAATCTCATGGCCGGCAGGCCCTCTTTTATACCTTGGTAACCCAGGAAACCCGTGATCAGGACTTTGCCATGAATCGCCAACTCTTTTTGGCAGAACAGGGCTACACATACGAAACAAAATCCTGGTCACCCATACATGGCTTTTTAAAGGCTAAAACTGAGCCTGGTGCAAGCTAAGGTTTAAAAAATAATTTTATACTCACTTTAAATTTATTAGCAGTTAACACGGAAAACTGACATGAAGCATGCCAAGCCTGTTTATACTACCGAAGGAACCCAAACCACAAAAGGCCACCAGTCCTGGTTAAAGCAAACAATGTTGGGTTTCCCTCTCCTCCCTAAAACTTTGGGCAAAGCCCGATTTTTAAGCCCACTAAAACTCAGTATACTCCTTTTGGGTATGCTCTTTAACACCGTACCCCTGTATGCAGGGAAAATAACGGTCCACAAAAGCGTTTTACCCAATGGTTTAAAAGTTTTGCTCATACCTCGTAGTTACGCCCCTACGGTTGTTTGTCGTTTGTTCTATACTACTGGATCAGTTCACGAGGCTCCAGGCAATACCGGTATAGCACACATGCTCGAACATATGCTCTTTAAGGGGACTCATAAGGTGGGAATAACAGACAGTATTTCCGACAAAAAACTAATGATTGCTTTGGATAGTGTTTTGGCACTCAGTCGTGCGACCCTCGATACTGCCCAACGGGCTATGTATATGCGTAGCCACGATTCCCTCTTAGCCCTGCAACGCAAACTGATGATCAAAGATGAACTTTGGGGTGCTTACAAGGCTGAAGGAGGTACGGGCCTCAATGCTTTTACCAGTGACCTCATGACTGCCTATTTTGTAACTCTACCCCGAAATAAACTTGAGCTCTTTTTGTGGCTCGAATCTGACCGAATGAAAAATGCAGTCCTCCGTGAATTCCTCCCAGAGCGGGATGTAGTCATGGAAGAAAGACGAATGCGTTACGAAGATTCACCCTACGGCAGATACTTTGAAACACTGAATAGTCTCTTTTACGAAGCTCATCCTTTTAGACTCCCTACCATCGGTTATGCCTCGGATATATCAGCATATACACGAGAACAAGCTGCAGAACATTACCGTAAATACTACAAACCTAATAATGCCATCCTGGTATTAGCCGGAGACCTTGATACAAGCAAAACCATGGAGAGGGTACGGGCCTATTTTTCCCCAATACCACCTGGAGATTCTCTGGCACCTGTTGTTACCAGAGAACCCGAACCTATAGGCGAAAAGCGTATTACCCTTTACAAAGATGCCGCGCAACCGCGCCTTGACCTTTTACTCCTCACCCCCGGCTATCCCCATCCCGATCTCCACGCCTTGGAAGTGGCACAAGGAGTGCTTTCTGGTAAAAGTGGTCGTCTGTACCAACATCTGGTCGAACGCAAAAAAATTGCCCTAGATGCTTCTGCGGGTAATGCTCCCGAACTTTACCATTCATCCTTTCACATTTGGGCACAGGTTGATCCCAAAATTAGTGTAGACCTATTACAAGACGAATTATGGAATGTTATTGATACCCTCAAAAGCCAGCTTATCAGTCCACGAGAATTGCAAAGAGTAAAAAATCAGGTTTTAATGCAGTCACAGCTTTCACTTCGCGATTTGGAGCACTTGGCAACCGAATTAGCCTTCCATGAGCTGCGGGGGGGCTGGGAAGCAATAAATACTGTCCCAGAAGCTATCCGACAGGTCACCACCTCCCAAGTTCGGGATGTATTCAGAAAGTACTTTAACCGCAACAAGGCCACTTTGGGATTGGTTCTACCAGAAAAGTCTGCACCCTAGATAACTATGGAGTCTATAAAAATGTCCAATTTCACCCCATATCTATACAAACATACACTGTCCCAACATGTATACAAATACATACGATTAACCCTAAATACAGTGGGGGCCATAGTCTGTGCTTTTCTGGTTGCCTGTAGTACTACATCGGGCAGTAAGTCTGGTAGCTCAAAGACAGGTTTTTTGCCTTGCCAACCGGGTTTATCGACCAGCCAAAATGTGTCCTGTCTTAACGATTCACAATCTCATCCGCCCCCTGTGCATTACAAGGAGCTGAAATATGATTCTTTACTTTACTCCGCGCCCTTGGCATCAGAATTTCGCAAATGGAGCTCAGACAGTTTAGAAATCTATTACAGTGCAGATACCTCTCTCGATCTGGTAAATTTGATTGTTTATCTTGACCGCAGTAACCTCCCCATGTCCCGCACTGAAAAGGCAACTCTACAACTTCTCGAAAAAATATATATAGATGGCGGTACATCCCGCCTCAGCCCTCAACAAGTCCGAGATTCACTTGAGTTCAATGCAGCTAGTTTAACTCTGAGTATTGAAAATTACAGTACTGTCTTGCGATTAACTTCTCTTAAAGAACACTTTTTCCCCCTCTTAGGCTTATTACAAGAGGCAAGTCTGCAACCTGGGCTCGATACAGCACATTATTCCTGGGCCTACAAGAAATGGATAGAATCTCTCAATCACCAGTGGGATGCGCCGCAATCGGTGTTGGGATCTGCCTTTGAAAAAACCATGACTGGTCAGGGTCCAGAAACCTGGGTGATTACCCCTAGCCTTGCAAAAAGTGTTAGCATTGCTGCACTCAAGACTTATACATCTTTCCCCATCAGAGCACCTCGGGTTATCTTGGCCTTTACTGGCCCACAATCCTGGAACGAAGTTTCCGATTCTTTACTCCAGTTCAGCAAGGCATTTATACACAAAGGAAATATGGACCCATCGGGCAAACCGATTCAAGGCCCTCAAAGCCAAATCCCCCAACCCGCACAATCTGGGGTTTACTTAGTTCCGCGGGACCTAACTCAAGGCCAAATTAGGATCGGTTTTCCTGGCCTCCAACGCCCCCACCCCGATTATTACGCTCTACAACTGGCAAGTACAATTTTTGGTTCTGGTGGTTTTACGAGCCGACTTGTTAAGTCAGTTAGAACTGAAGCAGGATTTGCCTATTCTGTGCGGAGTTATGTAGAAAGTGATTATAAAAAACCAGGCACTTTGGGTATTGCCTTACAAACCAAGGTAGCTAGTACCCTTGATGCTGTAGCCCTCTGTCTTTATGAAATAAACAAAGCACGAGATTCTGGCTTTACCCAGGAAGAATTTGACTGGGCTAAACAATCACTTTTACAAAGCCTTCCCGGTTACTTTGAAACCCCTGTAGCAACAGCAGAAATTTTTGCCGAGAATGCCTTACTAAAAAGGCCTGATGACCATTTTAGGCAATACAAAAAGGCTTTGGATACGCTCACTCTCCAGGAAGTCAACTCGGCCTTTGCACGCTATTTTGTAACAGAAAAGGCACGAATAGTATTAGTGGGCCCCGATTCTCTCTTGAACCAAAGTTTCGATCCCCAAAAACACATACAGATCCCCTGGAATACTAAGACTGTCTGGCCACTCGATACACTCAATCTCTTTTAAGGATATTTGTTATTTTCCAAGCCTATGTGCAAAAATTTTCTTTCCACACCCGTTTTAAAACCCCTAAGTACCTTAGTTCATGCTAAACTTAAGTCTGCTTTTCACAAAATTTTTTCAAAAGCCATCCTTGGGGTTCTGGGTCTAGGTTTAATTTTCATCACGCAAACCGGCTTTCAACGACAAAAAGAGTATTGCAGCTTATTTAAGCATTGTAAGCTTTCCGGCAGCCACAGCGCCTGTCCTGATTCACTTAGCAAACCCCTTGAGGATGTTGAATACAACCAAACCCGATGTTCTGAAGCTCGCTACCTTATTTCAAAAGGTGTAGGTGCTGAAGATTATCAAGGACAAAAACTGTTTGGGTTTTTAGGACAAAAGTATAGAGTTGAATATGTTGTCAAGGATTCCCTGCCCATTAAAATCAGCCGATTTGAATATCTACTCAATGATATTCCTTTGGCCGCCAAAATTGTAAACGCCTTTCGTCAAACAAAATATACAGCGGAATACCTGGATGGAGAGGAGCGCCGCTACTGGAAAGGAAATAACGGAAGCAACTTAAGTGGTGAGGCAAATCTTATAGCAGGAAGTTTGGAAGAAGATGAACTTATATACTTTGGTTTTGGAATTGTTAATGTGCTTAAATGGCGTTTGCGGGGACAGGTTTTATTTCAGTATAAGTACAAAACCCCAACACAAGGTAAACCTATTCCCTACAATCTCAAAGTTTTAGTTTTCCCTGGAGGAGCTGTGGTCAATACAATCATGAATATGGGTTTATTTAAAAAAGTCGTTACTAATAAAATTCTTGATGTATTCAACGATATTGTCCTCTCGGCCCAAGAACTCAGTAAGCTTAAAACCGAACAAGTTCTTAAGCTGCAGGACTGGACACCAGAAGAGCGAGTAAAAATAAAAGAGCTTATGAATATTTAAGAAAAATTCTTTGCTGGTTGCCAATTTAAAGTTTTACAAATACACTGTAAAACTTTAAAATTTTATTGGTTTTCCCTTGTTCAGCAAGCCCTAATTATGAAGCTATGCATTCCCCTTCTTTAAATCGATAAAGGCAAAACCTGCATTCATACATTAATAGGATACTCGATTTTTTTGGTAAAGACTATCAATCTCATAGGGACTTAAAGTTTTATTGAAAATTCGTATTTCATCTAGCGCACCCTTAAAAAAACTTCCTGCGTATATACTCATGTTATTTGATTGGCCAATAAGCAAAGGAGCATTTGGCGAACTGTATGGCAAGGATGATAGCGTCTTTTGGACACCAACTTGTTTACCATTCCAATATACTGTCATTAGGGTTTGATTGTCCTCCTCAATTACTTTTCTCGTAAAAGCGAGGTGAACCCAACTATCATTTGGAATGCGTTTATTAATTACTTGAAAAGACCAAGCATTGCGACTGGAGTAATACCACTGGATTATTGGAGGCCCATTTGAAACTAAGTTGGGATTGAAATTTATTCCAAAGGGTGCAGTATTAGAATGTGGAGTCGAGTGGTCAAGCCGTTTACAGATTATCTCATAAAACTTATCCTCAACATCAGTATATTCAACATTAATCCAAAAAGAAATTGTAAGATTTCCTGTTATATTAAGTATGCTGGAAGTATCACAATCCAAATAATCGTCTACCCCATCAAAGGCGATTGCTCTATTATCTATACCAAATCGGTCTGCCACAAAAGTTGTCCCAAATTTTTGACAGTCGTTGCCATTTGTGCTTTGATCTTTTGTGTTGCCATTAAATTCATAGTATGCAACTTGATTCGGAACTTTAACTAAGTTTTGACTAGGATTTTGGGGTGTTACAACTTGGGGTTCATCTTCCGAACTGCTATCACCAATAATCAAACAGGCATTAAAAAGAAAAGAAAATACTAGGGCAAAAAAAAGACTAAGATTGAATTTCATACAACCTCTTAAAAAGTTAAAATGAGCAGAACCAAATTTGAAACCACTCAAAAAGAGTGGAATAAATTAAGTAATCAAAAAAGTAATTTTTCACTTTTTTTTGTAAAGAGGTAAATTTCGAAACCGAACCGATTTTGTGAGTATAAAGGCAGATCTAAAGATCACTAAAAAGCAGGCCTGTTTTTAATCACCCGAATAAATGTTGGCATTTATTCGGGTGATCATTGCATTTGATCCCGGAATTACTCAATACGGCGGTTGCCGCCATATTTTTTGATGAGCTCTTCAGAGATGCTTTTGGGAACTTGAGCATAACGAGAGAACTCCATGGTGAATTCGGCTTTACCCTGAGTTAAAGAGCGCAAATCAGTTGCATAGCCAAACATTTCTGAAAGTGGCACTTCAGAAGTGATTTTTGCAAAACCATCAGTTTCACCAGAACCTAAAATCATTCCTCGGCGTTGATTGATATTACCCAATACTGTACCCTGGAACTCGGTTGGAGTTTCCACTTCAACTTTCATGATAGGCTCGAGAATAACAGGGTTAGCTTTCAGATAGGCTTCGCGAAAGGCCGAACGGGCTGCAACCTGGAAGGCCATGTCGGAAGAGTCCACTGGATGTGAAGCTCCATCGTTAATGGTGCATTTAACATTTACAATAGGAAAGCCGATGAGAGTACCAGATTCTATGGCTTGGCGAAAACCTTTGTCGCAACTGGGGATAAATTCGCGAGGAATGGAACCGCCGACAATATTATCAACAAATTCATATTCAGCCTCAGAATGAGGCTCAAGTATACCACCAACTTTTGCGTATTGACCAGAACCACCAGTTTGTTTTTTATGTGTGTAATCAAATTTGGCAGATTGATTAATTGTTTCACGGTAGGCCACTTGTGGATTACCAGTGGTGAGTTCAACACCATACTCACGGCGAAGGCGTTCTATATATACTTCGAGATGCAATTCGCCCATTCCTGAAATGACAGTTTGGCCACTTTCTTCATCAAGACGAACCTTAAAGGTAGGATCTTCTTTAACAAAGCGGTTTAAGCCCTTAGAAAGGTTGGTTAAATGATCGCGGTTTTTAGCCTCAATTACAATATCGATAACGGGCTTGGGTACATGCATACTGGTCATGTTTACATTGATACTGCCATCTGTGAAAGTTGTACCAGAGGAACAGTCAATACCAAAAAGTGCTACGATATCTCCGGCACCTGCTTGCTGTATATCTTCCATTTGACTGGAGTGCATACGCACCAGACGACCAACATTGTGTTTTTTCTTGGTGGTTTGATTGATAATGGGCTTACCCTTGATTAGAGTACCCTGATAAACACGGACATAAGAGAGCTGTCCAAAACGGCCATCTTCGAGTTTGAAAGCATAGGCAACCAGGGGCTTGCTTTCAACAGGTTCAAGAACTTGTTCAGCTTCGTTATTATCGAGGTCGAGGGCAATGTTCTCTACTTCGTAAGGGTTAGGAAGGTAATCAACTACACCATCAAGTAGTTTTTGCACTCCCACATTTTTATAAGCAGAACCCAGGAATACAGGTGTAACTTCACGCGCTATACATGACTTACGAAAAGTAGACTTGAGTAATTCTTCGGGAATTTCTTTCTCTTCGAGAATAAGCTCGGTAATTTCATCAGAAAAAACAGATATATCATCGAGTAATTTAGCGCGGTATTCGTTTGCTTGATCGACCATATCTGCTGGTATATCAGTGACATTAATTTCAGTACCTTGGTTACCTTCAAACAGGTAGGCCTTCATGGTGATTAAATCAACTACACCGCGAAGTTTATCTTCCACACCGATGGGAATTTGCATCATGATAGCATTATGACCGAGTTTATCTTTGAGTTGGTTTACAACGCGAAAAGGATTGGCACCTGAACGATCTAATTTGTTAATAAAGGCTATACGGGGAACTTTATAGCGCTTCATTTGGCGGTCAACAGTAAATGATTGGGATTGTACACCGGAAACTCCACAAAGCACCAAAATGGCACCATCGAGAACGCGGAGGGATCTTTCTACTTCGATAGTAAAGTCAACGTGTCCTGGTGTATCGATAATGTTGATATTGCAATCGCCCCAAGCACAATAAGTGGCCGCTGAAGTGATAGTAATACCACGTTCACGTTCCAGTTCCATGTGATCCATGGTGGCACCAACGCCATCTTTACCGCGGACCTCGTGGATTGCATGAATACGACCTGTATAAAACAAGATACGTTCTGTAAGTGTGGTTTTTCCGGAATCAATGTGAGCACTGATACCAATATTGCGTAAATTTTCAAGTGATTTAGCCATAAGGGTCCTTAGTCTTTTGTGAATGGCGACGAAAAAGCGGGCAGAAAGGTAACAAAAGGCAAAGACTTCTTCAATAACTCCCGCCTAAATGGCAGAGGTTGAGGGGTACAACTTAGGTTGGGATGACCAGTGTTGCGGGAATTACCGATCAAGAAGATCGTCAGAAGGGGTTAGACTAGAAGGAGAAAAAGAACGCTAGTTTTTTGAGGCTTTGCCTTGATCCTTGGCATCTTGGGGAAACTTGCGTGTCACTTCTTTAATTTCTTTAATTTTCCTGAGTTTTAAAAAGACCTGATCTAATTGCTCTAAATTGTGTACCTGAACCAAAAATCGGTTCCGGATTACCCCTTTTACCGTAGCAATGGAAGCCCTGACAATATTAACCCCTGATTCTTTAAAGACCGTACTTATCTCGTTCAGCAGACCCTCTCGATCCCTACCCTGAACTTCAACAAAGACTTCAAAGGGATTATTTGCCTGATTTTGCCAAATAACGGGAATGATACGGTCTTTTTCATTTTCTTTCAGGCGTAAAACTTCGGGACAATTAGCACGGTGAACCGATACACCCCGGCCCCGAGTGACATAGCCGGTAATACTATCGCCTGGAATTGGGTGACAACAGGTGGCAAACCGTATCATCATGTTATCCATTCCATTAACAAGGACAGCTTCATCCGAAGTTTTTCTTTTGAAACTGACCCGCGAGAAAACAGAGAGCTTTTTTTTAGGTTCGAGGGAAGAGATAAAACTAGCAAGTGAACCGACGGTAATTTCACCCGTTCCAATTTTTAACCAAAGTTCCTCCCAGGTACCACTCCCATATCTGTTTTTAAAATTATCAAGGTTTTGTTTGGTTTCATTGGAAACTCTAGCTGATCTGAATTCACGCTCTAACAGTTCCTTACCCAAAAGAGTAGTCTGCTCCTGCTCCGCTGTCCGTAAATAGCGACGGATATTGTTACGAGCCTTGGGTGTTGTGGCTATTCTCAACCAATCTCGAGTGGGATGCTGGGTTTCAGACTTTAGGATCTCAATAGTTGTACCGGTCACTAAAACCTTGTCTATACCAATGATTTTGCCCTCAACCCTGGCCCCGACACATTTTAATCCCACCTGGGAATGGATAGCAAAAGCATAGTCAAGAGTTGTTGCCCCCAAGGGTAACTGTACAACATCACCCTGAGGTGTAAAGACAAATATTTCTTCAGTTTTAGTTTCAATTTTCATGAAATCCATAAACTCAGAAGAATCTTTGAGTTCTTGCTGCCATTCTACAAACTGTTGTAACCAACGACTTTCTTGTTCGACACGGTGCGCTGATTTTTTTTCTTTATAGGCCCAATGCGCTGCTATACCCTGTTCTGCAGTTAAATCCATTTCATCGGTGCGGATTTGAATTTCTATGGGTTTACTGCCGGGGCCAATCAGGGTGGTATGCAGTGATTGATAGAGATTGGTTTTAGGCGCGGCTATGTAATCTTTGAAACGACTTTGCAGAGGAGTCCAGAGATTGTGCACAACCCCCAAGGCTGCATAACAAGTTGTGATATCGGCCACAATCAGGCGAAATGCTGTGAGGTCGTAGAGGTCTTCTATTTTACATCCACGGTTTTGCATTTTTTTATAAATGCTATAGAAGTGTTTAGGCCGACCATAAACTTTGGCACTGATACCAGCCTTATCTAAGGCGTCCTTGATGGGGCCAATTAAAGAGCGCGTGTAGGCTTCTCTTTCCGCTCTTTTTTCAACAACCTGTTTTACCAAATCGCGGTATGCATTGGGATTAAGCACCCGAAAGGCCAAATCCTCTAATTCACAACGGATTTTGGAAAGGCCAAAGCGGTGGGCCAAGGGTGCATAGACCTCGATAGTTTCTTGAGCAATGAGTTTCTTTTTCTCATCGACCATATACCCCAGGGTCCTCATGTTATGCATGCGATCTGCAAACTTAATCATGATCACCCGAAAATCTCTGGCCATAGAGAGAAGCATTTTCCGGAAGGTTTCCGCTTGTTGTTCTATTCGGCTTTTTGCCTGTATAGCGGAGATTTTTGTTACGGCATCAACCAGAAAAGCTACATCTTCGCCAAATTCAACCTTGATACTACTTAATTCAACTCGGGTATCCTCTACTACATCATGCAGCAAACCCGCCACTAAAGTTGTGGTATCCATGTTGTAGTCTGCCAAAAGCTTTGCAACTTCAAAGGGGTGCTCTACATAAGGTACGCCAGATTTTCGGTATTGATTTTGATGTGAAATCAGACTCAATCTGACAGCTTTGATGAACATTTCTTCATCTAAATTCGGTAAACGGGGTTTTACATACTTGAGAAGAGTATCAGTAGACCTTTGTATATGGCTTTCAAGATCGGGCTCATCGTTTGGCTGAGAGGGGTCTAGTGAGCCTGAATCCTGAGGCAGAGGGGGATGTGATTCTTCCATTTATAACACTCAGCTTTGTATTTTTTAATACGATCCTAATGAGCAAGATGTTGGCGTAAATAATTGATTTTTTCATCAGCCTCTTTAACCAATCGTTCCAGTCGGGCTTCCCTATCGAGAGCATTTTGGGCCAGGGTGGCCATTTGCTCAAGGTGCTTAATTTCTAGGCGGGTTTCTTCACGCCAACGAGCCAACTGCTGCAGTTGAGCCTCCCACCTTTCGAGATGAGTTTTTTCTCGTGCATAATGAGCCAGACTTTTATCTATACGATCAGCAAACTCCTGAACCTTTAAAGCCTGCCCACTTAAGATTTCCCACTGACTTGACTGTTTTTGCAGTATTTCTTGTTTTTGGCTGATCTGCTCGAATCTTTTTTCCCAATCACGCAGAACGGGTTCCTTGCCCACCGACATTTCCTCCCAGCGTCTCAATAAATCTGTCATTTTGGATTGTTGATTTTCAGCTTGGATCAAAGCTGCCTGTAAGGAATTAAAACCATTCTCAAGCTTTCCCAAAGATATCCCTTGTTTTTGAACATTATCGGTAAGAGTTTGAGTTTCGGCCTGAGCACTGGCCAGGTGGGTTCTAATTTTTTCGAGTGCTTGCACCTCTGCTTTAACATTGGCAAGGAGTGTCAGAAGCTCCGAAGCCCCTTGATATTTGCTTTCGAGCTGTTTGACTAAATCTTCTGTTTGTTGCAAACTGCGTAAAGAAACTTTCATCTCCCTAATTTTCGTTTCCATTTCAAAAAACAAACCAGATAATCGCCCGGCCTCAGTATGGGCACGCTCTATCAACCAACCTTGCTTTTCAAGTGATTTTAATTTTTTCTCAAGTTCGGAATGTTTTTCGAGGGCCGTCAGAACTTTTTTATTATGGAGGGCTAATTCATCTGGAGAATTTTGGGAACTCATGATTCTCTTATTATTAAGGGTGGCAGGGACTTTGGTGAAAACGACTGTTGTTGATTTTTAATTTGATCGGATAGACTTTGGCCTAACAGCACATAATTGGATAGAAGGGTATTTACGGCCTGGATAAAATAGCTCAATTACACTCCGGCTATTCGTATTGAGATTACTCACGAATTATACTCCAGTTACCCGAGTGTAAGGCCAACACCATCTCTTTTCCGGAGCGCAGGGCGTTGACCTGTTTGCCCTGCCGGTAAGCTCGGTAACTTTGCATAAATCGAGCTGTATATGTTTTATTATTATCGGAGTTACAACGAATTTGGCTCAGAGTTACTTCTAAGTCATCATGACTGGAAAAGATTCTTTTTTTGCGATCCAAAAATGCCTCTCGGTTTTGGCCAGAAGAACTGGTGAAATTATCGCCGTAATTACCAGAATATTTTTCAAAAGCGCGAGAACTCCAGGCTTGACTCCAGTTTACTAAAAATTCGCGGCAGGCTTGGGACTCAGGTGTTTCCTTCGCTCTCTCTTCACTATCTTTTTGCAGCTCTGCCTTTCTTTCATCTAAAAATTTATGCGCCAGGCTGAGCACTCTTTCGCGTGACCAACTTTGTTGGTCTTTTTGTACCTCGTCGTAATTTAAGCGGTGAAAAGTATACTCTTCAGACATCCAGGCGGGAAGAGAGGCTGCGTACTCTTCGATATTGATTGGCCCTGGGGTGACAGTGACAGCTGCCGGAAGGGTTATAATTTTGGCTAAATGGACAATTTCTGTATTGTTGAGTTTAAGACATCCGCGCGTAGGTTTAGTTTCTTCACCCCAGGCACTCCCATGAATCCAGATACCTGATCCTGTTTTTCCTTCTGAACGGTCTTGAGCGTTGGGGTAACTGAGGGGCAAAATAAGGCTTCCATAAAGATCGCCTGTGGGAGGCCCTGGAAGGATACCAGTAACCCAGTAATTACCCTCAGGTGTACGGCGGTCTCCTTCGGTCACCTTATTGCCTTCTACCCCTCCGTACACTAAATCAAACTTTTTAATGAGCTCAAAGGAATTTCCCGACCTACGTAAAAGGAAGAGAGTTTTTTGTGACTTGGAAGCGACAAGATAGGAGAGATGGGGTGGTAAGGGAAGCTGCTCCTGCAGGGAAGGTTGGGGTTTATTTTCAATGGGTGTTGCGAGAGCTAGGGAAGTTTGTTTTTCAGAAGCTGGAGTTTTTGTCTTAACCGGGTTGGGTGGGGCTAAGGGCTTTACGGAAGATGGAATGCTTAGCTTTGGGGGACGTGGTTCCTCTAAAAGTTCGCGTGCACCCAGATACACTCCGGGTAGCGCTAGCCCCATCATCAGTAAAACTACCGGCAAAATTGGAAAGAAAACCCAAGTTTTAGACCTAAAGGCCAAATAAACTTGCAAAAGTCTGATGAGAAGCTGTAGTTCTGTTTTTAAGCGAAAAAAGAAAAGGCTTAACTGCCCAGAAAGACGCAGATACATAAGTGACTGGCCAAATCGTTCTAACACAAAACTCCCCTAAACATAGATCCTTGGACTACCCAGTGTGAACAGAGTATAGTAGCAAGATTGAAACAGGCTTCAACCGATTTTCCTAAAAAATTCGCACCTGCCTACTCAACCAGTATAAATAAATCTCTCCTTTGAGGAGCGCTATCTTTTTTTTAAAAAATACCCCCGCAAACTGGTGTTTTATTTAGGGCTTGCTGAACAAGGGAAATCGCCAATATTCATAGGGGTAGATGGAACTTTCCCTTGTAGGAAGTCCAAGGTTTTTTTCTTCAAAACAACAGGATGATTAAAAAAACTTTAGACTTGTGGTCCGCCAAAAAATAAAATCAGCAAACAAAGCTCTAAACTATATAGAGCTCATCCGCATCAGGAGACCACCCTTCTAGTTGCTTAACACGGCTTGGGTGTTGCAATTTAGATAAGGCTTTAGATTCTATTTGCCTGACTCTTTCACGGGAAATTCGAAATCTATCACCTATTTCCTTGAGCGTTTTTACCTGTCCATCATCGAGCCCAAAACGCATACGCACAATAGCCTGCTCCTTAGAGTCCAGGGAGTCGAGTACATGATCTATTTGCTCGCGTAACCGTCTCATATGGGCCAGCTGGGAGGGGCGCTCCACAGTGGTATCCTCAATAAACTCCGAGATGGTATTCATATCATCTCCCCCAACAGAACTATCCAGGGAGACAGGATCTTGAGAGACATCGAGAGCCAGTTGTACTTTTTTAATTGAACAACCCACTTTTTTAGCAACCACCTCTGCGGAGGGCTCCTTGCCTG
>Ga0116204_1000657_pt1 | contig 19819 bp, 23 predicted proteins | sample LakKivwa52mmetaG_FD_94481 | JGI IMG/M metagenome (GOLD analysis project Ga0116204, IMG submission 94481) | Anoxic lake water microbial communities from Lake Kivu, Rwanda to study Microbial Dark Matter (Phase II) - Lake Kivu water 52m metaG | ecosystem: Environmental > Aquatic > Freshwater > Lake...
ACATTAACTCGCACCCTCACGCCCTCGCGTACCCCAACATTTACCCGCACCCCAACCCCCACGCGGACCTTTACGCGCACGCCCGGCCCATCAGCAACGCGGACGCTGACCCCAACCCGCACGTCAACGCAAACGCGCGTCCCATCCCGCACACCGCGTCCCACCGATACACGCTGGCCGACGCGCGCGCCATAAAAATAATGTAACTGCCTAAACTGTGCGATTTTTAAGCCGTTGGGGCAGAATAAACCGCTTATTCAGGCGCAGAAAACAGACCGGGCGTTGTTTTCGTGCTTGGCTTCACCGACATTCAGGGGCACCATGTATCGCGGGTAGTTACGAAATCGTGTGAATTTGATGGGATACACCACCCACAATTTGGAAAATAGCAAAAACAGAGGATACACATTGATATCGAACCACCTACCCGACGAGAAAAAAACGTTCTCAATCATCATCCCGGTTTATTACAACGAATTGAACCTAGGCGAAACCATCCCTGAATTGCTTTCCCTCGCAGAAAAATTGCCCGGTTATCACCTGGAACTGGTCTGCGTGGATGATGGTTCAGGCGATCAATCGCTGGAAATTTTGCGCGATTTTCACGCCCGGTATCCGCGCTCGGTCAAAGTGGTCCAACTGGCGCGCAACTTTGGCTCCATGTCTGCCATCCTGGCGGGGATGACGGTTGCCAACGGTGATTGTATTGGGATGATTGCCGCTGATTTGCAAGACCCGCCCGAACTGTTCCTGGAAATGATTCGCTATTGGGAACAAGGCAGCAAATCCATTTTCGCGGTTCGTCAGGATCGCGAAGACCCTTTTCCTTCAAAGGTCTTTTCATCTCTCTACTACCGCTTCATTCGTCAGTTTGCCATTCCGAACTATCCTGAAGGCGGGTTCGATTTCTTTTTGATAGACCGTCAGGTGGCAGAGGATGTAAAGAAAATCCACGAAAAAAACACCAATATCATGACGCTCATTTTCTGGCTCGGGTACAAGCCGATTTTGTTGCCGTATGTGCGCCGCCAGCGCCGCCAGGGAAAATCGCGCTGGACTCTCGCCAAAAAAGTGAAACTGTTTGTAGATACCTTTGTTTCGTTTTCCTTTACACCGATTCGTATTCTTTCGGCGCTCGGCATATTGGCAATCCTGTTTTCAATCGTCTATGGCGCAATCATCCTGCTTTCTTATCTTCTGGGCGGCATTCCCGTACAGGGCTGGACGCCGATGATGCTGGCGGTGATCTTTTCCACCGGTTTACAAATGTTCATGCTCGGTGTGCTGGGTGAATACCTGTGGCGCACCCTGGACGAAGTGCGCCGTCGCCCGCCGTATGTAATAGATGAAATCCTGGAGACAAAAGAGCGGGAGTAAATTCCGAAAAGATTGCTGCTGAAACCGGAGTCTGGATTGATGAAAAAGCGATTCATCCCTTTTATAGGAATTGCAATTAACCAACTACGCAAACCGCAAGTCTGGCTGGCTATGGTCTTTTTGCTTTTTCTTGTTTCCTACGGCATTTCAACCAATCCACGTCTTCTTTCTTTCGATGCCCGTTATTACTGGGAACTTCGGCTGTCGTTTTATGACTCAGGGAGAAACTTCTCTTTGCTCAATTTTGCCGATGAACAGTTCCAACTACGAGGATATTTTTTCCCGCTTATGCTGTTGGCCGGTGAATGGGTGATAGATATTCTCACGCCTGACCGTTGGGTCGATGATTTCGCCATCGTGGTCATCCTCAATTCTTTTTTGATGGTCGCGATTTCCTGGGCGCTGCTTCCGGCTATCTTCTCTCGTCTAACAGGGCGCGAGAGTAGTGTTTTCTTCCGCGTTGCGCTTTCTGTTTTGCTGGCTTTTTTTTGGCGTGGGCAGTTGTATTATCCATTGAGTGATGCGCCGGCTTTATTTTTCTTATTGATGGGTCTGCTGCTCGTCCTGCTTTCGTTTCAATCACCGGCAGGATGGAAAAATTCAGCGGTAGCCTTCCTGGCAGGCGCGCTCCTGATGGCTGTTTACCTGATTCGACCGGTATACCTGCTCGTTTTTGTTACGGTTGCTCTTGGGCTGGCGGTTGTTCCGTCGGCGTGGAACATGCGCCAACGCTTCCTGTCTGTTTTTGCATTTTTACTGGCAGGCGTGGTGGTTCTTACCCCACAATATCTCATCAATCGGACTCATTATGGGGTTAACTCCCCGTTTATTTCCGGCGGTCTGTATTCGTACCAGGTAACGGTGGGATTCCTGGTACAGCGTTACGAATTGAGCATGGACAAAAACGTTTACCCCGCCGCGGGGGTTCGCTTTATGGACCCCCAGGCTGAAAACTTGCTCATTCGGGATGGCCGCAGTTTGCCCTTTGACACGAGTGCCATTGGCGCGTTCGATGTGGAGAGCGTTTTACAGAATGCTTTGTCATTACAAGAGATTTTGCACTTCTTTTTGAAGTACCCCCTGGATGTTGCTACAATCTATTTTCGCCATCTGTTTAATGGGCTGAATATGATTTACCCGACCACGTACATCGAAAACATATACCGACCCGACCCGGTTTTAATGTGGCTCAACTATACAGCGCTTTTTGGCGTCCTATTTTTCTTCGATGCGCGGACATTGGTTTCAAAAAATCCCCTGTTACATTTGCTGGTTCTCCTGGCCTGGGTGCTTCCGGCGCTGGCGGCCATCCCCGGCGCGATGGAATCGCGTTATTTTTTGCCGCTCCATGCCATGCTGCTGGCGTCGCTCGCCTGGATGCTCGATGATATCCCAACTCTGAGAGTGAAAATTGAACAGGTTGGCCGTTGGCGAACTGTGTTGCTGTATCTCGTCTTTGTACTGGTGGCTTTTTCACTCTCTGGCCTGATTCTGACCACCGTGCCAGAGGCCAACCTGTTATTGACCCCGCGTTAGCGCTTCCAGGTTAGCGTAAATCATACAAATACAGGTATACGCTCGTCCCTGGTTCGATGAACTGGCGTTTGTGTTCGCCAATTTGGTTCAGGTGAGCCAGCATCCAATCCATCTCGTTATATTCCCCGCGCTCGTAGACATGCGAAAACAAAACCCAGACGCGCCGCTGACCCTTTAACTGGTTCAGTTCGGTCAGCAGGGCTTGCGGGTTTTCGGTATGTAGCCCGCCTGCCACATAGTCCATTTGCGGGTTGGCGTAATAGCGAAAGGCGGGCAGCGCCCAGTTATAAACGTAGAGCACATCACCCTATTGGTGGTTGGCGTTCAGGTAGGCCATGGCCGGGCGAATGTGTTCGGGATATTTCGGGCTGACAAAGCGTTCGATGGAGATGGTGAGTGGGCTGTAGAGTAAAAATCCAGCCAGGGAGAGCGCCAAAAGCGGGGCAAGAAAGCGTGGGCGCGGGGAGATGCTCCAGAACAGATCGACCACCGCCAGGACGAAAATGGCGAGAGGCGGAATGTCTATCCAGTGAGTGCTTGCAAAATCCAGAGCAGCGCCATGCCGACGGAAATTGTCCACAGTACGTTGCGCGTTTTCCAGGGGAAGAGCGCGGCGCCCAGCTCGGGCAGCAGGAGCAGGTTATCGGTGGAAATATCCAGCGTTCCGGCGGGGTGGGTGAGGGCCGGGAATACCAGGGCGGCCAGCACAGCGGGCGGGACGTATTTCAAGGCGCGCTGTAGCCATTTGGGCATGGTAATTTTGCCGAACAGGTAGATGAATGAAAAGCGCAGGGAAAATGTCCCCAGCCCAATGGCGAGGAACAGCAGCCAAAGTGAGGCCGCGCTCATGCTTGCGCCTTCCGCCGGGCCTTGATGGTTTCAGCCAGGTATCCGGCGGCGATTCCGAGCAGGGAGGCCAGCACCAGGCCCAGGTTATGAGGCAATCCTTTTGCCAGTACTGCCATCGTTCCGCCCGTCAGGGCTGCGATGACGCTTGGGCGGTCGCGCAGCGCGCCAAACATCAGCGCCATGAAACTGAGCGGGAAGGCGAAATCGAATCCCCAACTGTCTGGGATTAATTTTCCTAGCATTGCGCCAGTTACAGCGCTGACCTGCCAGGTTGTCCAAACGGTGAGGGCCGCGCCGAAGTAAAACCAGCGGCGGCTGACGCTTTCATCGCTCACAAAGCGCCCCATGCTGACGCCAAAGGCCTGGTCTGAGAGCATGTAGGCCAGCGGCGCTTTTTGCCAGGTTGGCAGCCTTTGCAGGTAAGGCGCGAGCGTGGCGCTGTACATGGTGAAGCGCAGGTTGATGACCCAGGCTGTGAGTAGCATGATGAGCCAGGGGCTGCCGGCGCTCATCAACTGGAAGACGGCCAGCTGCGAGGCCCCAGCAAAGACGATGAACGATATGCCGACCGCCTCGAAGGGCGTCAGGCCGACTTTGACAGCGGCTGCGCCCGAAATCATGGCGAACGGCACAACGCCGAGCAGAATGGGGAGGGCGGCGCGCGCCCCGGCGAAGAAATCTTGGTTAAGTCGCATAGTCTCTGGTTTCTGTGAGAGTTGTTGCCAAAAGGCACACAAAATGCTACAATTTGAGCGTGAAAACCTTTGCCTGGAATAATGACAAAAATGCCTTACTCAAATCTGAGCGTCTGGTTTGTTTCGAGGATGTTGTTATTGCGATTGAAGTAGGTTTGTTGCTCGATATTTTGGAGCATACCAACCAGGAGAAATATCACGGGCAAAAGATGTTCGTGGTTCGCCTCGAAGACTATGTTTATTTGGTGCCGTTTGTAGAAAACGAACACGAAGTTTTTTTGAAAACGATTATACCGAGTCGCAAAGCGACAAAGAAGTATCTGAAAGGTGGTTCATTATGAGCGGTTTGAATCTTGAAAAAGATGAACTTGAATTGCTGGCCTCCTATGAGCAGCAGGAATGGCAGTCGGCGAAGAATGTCAAAGAGCAGGCAGCGCAGTACCGCGCCTATGCCCGCGCCGCTTTTCGCAAGGACAGGCGCGTTAATATCCGTATTGCCGAAACCGACCTGCTTAACCTGCAAAAACGCGCCTTGCGCGAGGGCATTCCCTACCAAACATTGATTTCAAGCGTGCTTCACAAGTACGTTACTGGTGTATTGACAGAGAAATAAAAAATTGCCAGACCCAAAATATGGAGCGCGCTCGTTTTTATTGGTTGGCAGCCTTTTTTACCCGGATAAACTCCCCAAGCTCCTCAAACGCCAACCCGCTTTCGGGAATCAGGCTGCCGAGGGCCGGCCAGACGTGCCACAGGCCGTCCCAAACTTTGAGCATGACATCCACGCCGTCGGCGCGGGCTTTGGTGGCCAGCGCCAGCGAGTCGTCGAGCAGGATTTCGTCGCTGCCGACCTGAATCAGGAGCGGTGGGAAGTTGTGGAAGTCGGCGTAAACCGGCGAAACGAGCGGGTTTTTCAGGTTGGCGGCCTCGCTGTAACAGGCGGCCCATTCGTTGAGCAACTCTGTTTTGATCACCGGTTCGACATCCGCTTTGGTGATGTGACTTTGGCGCGAATTGGTTAAATCGGCCCAGGGTGAGAGACAGATGACCACCGCGGGAAGCGGGTCGCCCGCCTCGCGCAGCGCCAGGACGGTCGCCAGGCTCAACCCGCCGCCCGCCGAATCGCCGCTGATGACGATGTTCTGCGGCTGGAAGCCTTGCGCCAGCAGCCAGCGATAGGTTTTCAGGGCGTCTTCCAGCGCCGCTGGGAAGGGGTGTTCGGGGGCGAGGCGGTATTCGGGCAGCAGCAGGTTCGTTTGCAGCGTTTGCGCCAGCGGGACGCACATCATCAGGTGCGAGTCAATCGAGCCGGTTACGTATCCGCCGCCGTGCAGGTGGAGAAGTACCTGTTCGCTGTTGGCGACGGATGGACGAATCCAGGCGGCGGGCAGGCCCTCAAGGGCAAACCTTGCGACGATCACTTCCCTGGGAATGCGAAAATAACGGGCCATTTGCGCGCCCTGGGCGCGGTTCTGTTGGATGGTCAGGCTGCGCTCTTTATAAATTTTCCGCAGGAGGAATCGCCAGAAGCGGGCGCGTATGCTCAAAGTCATAATGATTCTGCGCTATAGAAAAACTTCCGAAGCCATTTGCATTCAGAATAAGGATTTTAGGGAGGAAAAGTGCACTCCAAGTTACTACCAGTAGCCGTAGCTAATATACTTTGTGATTGGTGGATTCTGGTCTTTGTGGTCATTCCATTCTGAGTAAACGGTCTGATCTCATAAGAAATTTGAGCAAAATCAATCTCTGTATTATGTATCCCCCAGAGCCAATTAGCAAATTTTAACGAACCGATTTGAAAACGTGGGGTACAGGATGCATAGTAGCAACTTGTTCCACATGATTGAAAAACAATATCATCACGACAAAAAAACTCCATTTGTACCTGATAGAGATTTTTCAAATCACTCACTGGTATAGGTACTATGTAGTGTCTCGAATATTCCAAAATTATCCGTTCTTCGCATGTAATTGTATATCCGCCCACATAATCAAATTCCAATGGAATGGGGGCAAGATATGGTTCTGAGATGTCAAAGGTAGCAGATAAGAATGAACATAACAAACAAATCATGGGAAATAAAACGAGAAACAAAACAATTTGTTTGCGCTTGATCATTTTACGCTCTCACACTTCTCCCAAATCCCGGCACAGCCAGGACTTTGCCATCCTCGAAGGCGGTTTTGCCGCGCAGGACGACTTTTCTCACCTTCCCCTTGACTTTCCAGCCCTCGAAAGGTGTCCAGCCACAGCGTGAGTGCATTTCACTGGCTTTTATTTCGTATTCGACGGCTTCATCCACTTCCACCCAGGTTTCGGGCTGTTCGGGGAGATTGAAAATGCGCCGGGGGTTGGTGCATGATTTTTCGATAATATCGTCAATGGTCAATCGTCCATTGTCCACCGCCGTTAGCAGCAGCGGCAGGAGCGTTTCGAGGCCGGGGAAGCCGGGCGGGGGATTTTGGCCGTCTTTTTCGGCCAGGGTGTGCGGGGCGTGGTCAGTGGCAAAGCAGTCGATGACATCGAGATTCTCCCACAGGGCGTCCAGATCGGCCTGTGCTGCGAGGCGCGGGCGGACTTCATGCCTGCCCTCACCCCTGCCCCCTCTCCCGCTGGGAGCGGGGAAGCCCTCGTTTTTGCCCCCCTCTCCCACCGGGAGAGGGGCTGGGGGTGAGGGAAACTGCGTCAGAAATAAATGATGCGGGCAGACCTCGCAGGTCACTTTAACGCCGTGTTCTTTGGCAGCCTTAATGAGCAAAACCTCCTCGCGTAGGGAGATGTGCGCAATGTGAATCGGTTTGTCGAACATCTGCGCCATCCACAAGGCAGCGGCCATGCTGCGGCTCTCGGAATGAGTCACAATTGGGGTGTGGCCCGGCCAGCGGCGGAAATGCTCCAGCCAGAGGGTCATGTCGTCGAGGCGCAGTTCGCCAAAAGTCGAATCGAGATACATTTTGAGCGCGGCGGCTTTTGGGGCCAGGCGGGCGACTTCGGCGGCATTTTCCGGCCCCGCGCCGAGGTATTGCCCGTAGTCGCAGCGGGCTTTGGTTTTCGCGGCGTCCAGCGCCAGATCGAGGGTCGTATGGTCGAATATCGGCGGTTTGGTGTTGGGCATGGCGAGGAGCATCGTCACGCCGCCCGCCAGCGCGGCCTGGGTGACAGTGTCCCAGTCTTCCTTGTGGGTTTGGCCCGGTTCGCGGACGTGGACGTGCGGGTCAATCAGGCCGGGGAGTTTAATCATGCGTTTCCTCCAGTTTGATGCCCGCCAGCGCTTCGAGAATGCCCAGCACGGCAGAATTATCCAGTTCGCCCATGCCCATCTGGAGCATGGCGTTGAACAATTGGGCATTTTCGGCTGTGCCGGGCAGCGGGACGCCGTATTCACGGGCCGTTTCCAGCACGATGTTCAGGTCTTTGGCCTGCATGTAGGCCTTGAAGCCGGGACTGCGGTTGCCCGCGAACAGGCGCGGCGGTTTCACGTCCAGCGTCCAGCATTGGGCCGCGCCGCCTTTGATGGCCTCGACCACCTTTTGCGGATTCACCCCGGCTTTTTGCGAGAAAACGAGCAGTTCGCCCGTCGCCACCATCTGCGCGGCGACCATGATTTGATTGGCGGCTTTGGCGACCTGTCCCGCGCCTGGGCCGCCGACATGTGTCACGGTCTTGCCCATCGCCTGGAAAATTGGCATCACTTTTTCGAGCGCAGCCGCCTCGCCGCCGACCATGATGGTCAGCGTGCCGTTCCGGGCGCCGATGTCGCCGCCGGAGACGGGCGCGTCGAGGGCGAGGGTTCCTTTTTTCGATAATTTATCAGCCAGGTAACGGGCGGTGACGGGTTTGATGGTGCTATTGTCCACGTACACCAGCCCCGGTCGGGCTGCTCCCAGGATTCCGCCCGGGCCGAGTACCACGCTCTCCACATCGGGCGAATCCGGCAGGTTAGTGAAAACCACATCCACCTGCCCGGCCACCTCCGCCGGGGAAAAGGCTTCTTTTGCGCCTTCGGCGACCAGTTCGGCCACCGCCGCCCGGCTGCGATTGTGAACCACAAGCGGGAAACCCGCCTTGAGAATGTTGCGGGCAATCGATTTGCCCATCAGACCAAGACCGATGTAGCCGACTTTGAGGGAATTTGCGCTCATGTTTGCTCCAAAATGAAAAGACTCGTGTGGGTCGATTATACCCGCGCGAGTCTCTTAAGCCACAGTGACCAACCTTCTGGCTGTCAAAAAGAAACGTCCCGAAGGTTTTTGGGCGCTATGGCCTTTTCTGGAAACCTTCGGGACGGTTTCGAGCAAATACAAACAGTGACCCGCCTCTCGACTGGTCACTGATGACTTGCTCTTACTTGATTTCAAAGTTGACGGTTACAGTCACCGTAATCTGCATCTGGCCGGGGTTGATGGGCACAGCCAGCGCGGCGGCATCGGCCCCGCCCCCGCCCAAACCTTTGGCTTCGGCGTACATGATTGGCGCGCCATCGTAATACTGAATGCCCTGGATGTCGCCCAGTGTTACACCGGCGGCATCGGCCAGTTCAGCGGCCTGCTTGCGGGCGGCCTCGACGGCGGCCTTGCGGGCATCCGTCATCGCCTGGGTCTTGTCGGCCACGTCGAACTGGATGCTGTTGATGTTGTTCGCGCCTGCGCGCACGGCGGCATCGAGCAGGTCGCCCAACTTCGCCAGATCGCGCGCGGTCACATAGACGGTGTTATCGACCCGGTAGACCGGCGCGCCGGGCTGACCGTCCAGGCCATAGGGCGTGTTCTGCCAGATGGAAAAGTTGCTGGTGCGCAGGTCGTTTTCAGCCACGCCGGCAGCCTTCAGCGCGTCAATCAGGCGCTGGGTGTTGGCGTTGTTCTTCGCAACCGCATCCGCCGCGCTCTCATTTTCCGTGCTGACGCCCATGTAAATATAGGCAATATCGGGCTTGAGTGAAACCTGTCCTGAACCGCTGACCGAGATGACGCGCTGGCTCTGCGCCGCGCCCGGTATGACTGCCGAACCACACGCGCTCAACAGCACCGCTAAAATCATGAACAGGGAAACGAAAAGAAATTTGTTACGCATTTTGTTGCTCCTTTTGAATGTTGAACTTCCCCCCTATAACGCCGCCCTCGCCCAAAAAGTTCCCCAAGTGGCGCGATTTGCCAAATCGCGCTACAATCTTGCCATGTCCATCGACTTCCAGCAGGTCTACCAGAAAATCCGCGAAATTGGCGCGACTGCCCAGCAGCGCAAAAAAACGCTCGACGAGCGCCGCAAGCACGCCCGCTTCCTGCTCAACCTGAATGCAGATAATTTGGATGGATTACGCTGGAAAGTGGAATCCGCCAAAGATGCCGACCCGGCCCTGCGCTGCGCGGTTCCGTTAAATGAGCGGTTGGACATCCACCTCCCGCCGCCTGCCTCGCCGCTAAACGCGGTCTTAATCGCCGCTGATGGGTCGCAAATCAACCCCGACCGGCACGCTGCCGTCCAGTTTGGACTCATCAACGTCGGGGCCATCACCCTGAAACTGGCAAGCGGCGAGACGACCCAGGTCTTTACCGACAGCCAGTTGTTGTTCGACGACGAACTGTTCACCGCATCCGGCAATCCCCTGACCGAAGGCATGGTGGCCCTGCGCCGCGACCTGCGCGAACGCTCCACGCTCTACGACCTGGCTGCCGAATGCGGCGAAGGCCAGCCCGTCATCACCGTCACCGACGGTCCCATCGAATTGTGGGGCAACACCGGCGGCGAGGATGGGCAGGAATATCACGAAGCCTTGCAAAAATACCTGGGCGTGCTCTCGCGCCTGCAAACCCGCGGAGTCGTCACCGCCGGGTATGTGGATAAGCCCGGCGCTGACCTGGTCATCCGACTGCTCGAACTCTCTGAAATTGACCTGGCGCAGGTTGAAAATTTGCGCAACCACCACCCCCTGCGCGGCGTGACCGACCGCTGGCTGTTTGGCGAGCGCAAAGACCCGCTGCTGCAGCCCGGCGAACGCTCGGCGGTCTTCAAAATCCAGACTCGCAACGAAAAACATTACAGCGGGGTGTTAAGCCTGCATTTTTTCTATCTGAATGTGGGAAATGAAGGCCATCCCTGGCCGGTGCGGGTTGAAATTCCCCAATGGGTGGCCGGGGACGCTGAAAAGCTGGGCTGGCTGCACGCCATCCTGGTGGCGCAGTGTCGCATGATGGGCGCGAAACCATATCCGTACCTGCTGCATCGCGCCCACGAATGCGCGGTTGTCTCGTTCGAGGAAAAACATCAAATCGAGCAAATGCTCCAGATGGAGTTGCGCCGCGCGGGAGGGGAAACGGAGGACGGCTCGTATAAGCAGTCGGCCAAAGACCTGCCCGGGCGGGCCTCTTTCAAATAAAAAACGTCCCGAAGGTTCCAAACCTTCGGGACGTTCGATTAACCTTTCCCCGGCGCTTTGTAGGCGGTCATGGCCGTTTCGCCGTACAATTTGCGGTGGACAACGCTCAGGGCGCGCACCTGCTCGTAGGCATGGTACGATGACCGGACGAGTGGGTTGCTCTCGACCCACCTGAATCCCAGGCTGTAGCCGTATTCCCGCAGTTCGGTAAATTCTTCCATCGTGTAATAGCGCGAAATGGGGTAGTGTTTCTTGCTCGGCTGGAGGTACTGCCCAATGGTCAGGATATCCACGCCCCAACTGCGCTGGTCGCGCATCACGGCTTTGACTTCCTCTATCTCCTCCCCCAATCCGACCATGATACCGCTCTTGGTCAGTACATCCGGGTCGAGTTTTTTGGCGTTAGTCAGGGTGGCTGCCGCCCAGTCGTAATTGTCCTGCGGCTGGATTTGCTTGAACAGGCGCGGAACCGTCTCCACGTTGTGGTTCAGGATTTCCGGGCGGGCCTCCATCACAATTTTCAGGGCTTCGAGCGAACCTTTGAAATCGGGAATCAGCACTTCGATAGAGCAGCCCGGCTGGAGTTCGCGGATGCGGCGGATGACCATCGCAAAAATCGGCGCGCCGCCGTCCCTGCGCTCGTCGCGGTTGACCGAGGTGATGACGGCGTGTTTCAGGTTCATCGATTTAACGGCCTGCGCCACGCGCTCCGGCTCCAGCCAGTCCATCGGGTTGGGTTTACCGTGTTTGATGTCGCAGAACACGCATGAGCGGGTGCAAACGTCGCCCAGCATCAGGAAAGTGGCGGTGCCGCTGCCCCAGCATTCGCCCAGGTTCGGGCACATGGCTTCTTCGCAGACGGTGTGCAGGGCTTTGGAGCGCATGATTCCATGCAGTCGCTCATAATTTTCGCCCGCCGGGGCGCGCACCTTAATCCATTCGGGGCGGCGCAGTGGTGTGCTGGCAAGGGCTTCGGGGTTGACCCGGTCTCTGGTGGGGGTGGCAGGCATTCAGTTCGATTCCTTTGTAAGTTTGAAATAGGTTAACGTTAGCCGAGTTTCCTGACTTTAAGGCGCAAACCATCCACTGCAACCACTTTGACCTTTTCACCAGGTCGGATGGGGCCTTCGCCTTCGTCCAGTTCTGCCGTCCACAACTCGCTTTGCAGTAGCGCTTGCCCGCTGGGGTTAATCTCACTGCGCGCAACTCCGATTGTTCCAGTCAGCGATTCCTGTCCGACGTGAATTGGGGCGCGCTGCGCCCGCAGGCCGAGTCCGACGAGGATGGCGAAACTCGCCCCGACGATGATACCGGTCGAAATCACCAGCGGGATGTTGACGCGCTGGAACTGCGGCACGCCCGGCGAGTTGAACAAGACCAGCGCGCCGACGATGAACGCTCCCACCCCGGCGGCGGTCAACGCTCCAAAGGTAGGCGTTTTTATCTCCAGGATAAACAAGATGAACGCCAGCACCAGGAAAATAACCCCAAACCAGTTGACCGGCAGCACGCCAAATCCATACGCTGCCAGCGCCAGGCAGACCGCGCCAATGAACCCGGCCACCCAACCGCCCGGGCTGGAAATTTCAATCAGAATGGCCTGCACACCGATTGTGATGAGCAGGAAGGTAATATTGGGATTGACCAGGATGTCGAGTAACTGCTCAATGAAGGACATGTCGAAATCCTGCGCGCGGGCATTGGCGGTATCGAGTGCGCGTGGGCCGTCGGGCATCTGCACCTCGAAACCGTCCAGTTTCTCCAGCAGCTCATCCACGTCGCTGGCGATGAAATCCACAAGCCCGACCTCGATGGCCTCTGTTGCCGAGACTGCCTTGGCAATTTCAATCATGTCCTCGGCCAGTGCAATCGCTTCGGGAGAGCGTCCCTCGGTCAGGGCGCGCACCTGGGCGCGCAGGGCTTCCTTTTGCTTGCGCTCCAGCGTCTCGCCCATATCCTGTCCATCCCCGCTGATCGGACTGGCCGCGCCGATGATGGTCTCCGGGGCCATTGCTGAGGCATGCCCGGCAATCGTCATCACCGCCCCGGCGCTGCCGGCTGACCCGCCGCGCGGGCTGACATAGACCGCCACCGGCACCTGGCTGGCGCGAATTGCCTGCACAATCACTTCCATTTCGGTAATCAGACCGCCGGGCGTGTTGAGTTTAATCACCAGTAATTCGGCATTGCGCTGCTCGGCAGCCTTGAGGCCGCGCAAGATATACTCTTTCATGGCCGGGGCCACCACCCCTTTGGCCTCCAGCACCAGCACCAGCGGCGTATCCGTCTGCGCCAACGCCGGGCGGACGAATGCCAGCAGGGCCGCCAGGAATATCAGGAAAAATCCAAACCGTTTCATGTTATGCTCCTGACCTGATTATATCGCCCTTGTATTATAGGGAAGTTAACAATAGGGCTGCCTTTTATATCTTTGATAAAACGTCCGAAGGCTACTGTTTCCCACCAAGAATCGCTTTCAAAAAGCCCTTGGGATGATTCAAAGACCAGAATATTGAGTTTTCGCCCACATTGGTTGTAAAATCAGTGTAAGGTGAAATTATTCCGCCCACCGGAGCCAACATGCGAATCATCAACCCCGAATGGACAAATCTCTCCAAAGGTTACCAGGCCGCCCGCGGCCTGGAAAAACAGGCGCTCAAAAACTGGGAAACCACCTGGGAAAAATCGGTCGAATTTGCGCGTGAGCAAGGTCTGAAACGCGCCTCAACAGCCATCCAGACCCAAATCCGCGTTGAAAAACGCACCCTGCGCATCGTGCTGGTGCTGCTGGCGAGCATCCTGCTCCTGATGGCCGTCGTCAGCGCGCTCATCGGCAGTTACCCGCAGTTGCGCTGGTTCCTTCTGCCGGTTGGGCTGATTAATCTGCTCCAGGCGCTCATCCTTGTGCTGCCGATTGCCGAAAAGCTGCTGTCTATATCCGCCTTGGGCAAGATTCAACCCCCCTCAGAAGAACCGCAAGCCTCGCTGGAACTGACCGAGCAGTGGTGGCAGGCCGTCTCCAGCCAGGACGCGCTCGAAAGCGGCGACACGGCAGAAGCCGGACAGGTCGCCTTCCTGAAGTACCTGGCCCAGCACTTGCCCGATGACTATTTCGCTGCGCGAAGTCCTTTCTTGCAAAGCAGCCTCAATGTAGATGTGCTGGTCATCGGTCCGACCGGCATCTGGTTGTTCGAGACCAGACACTGGCGCGGGCGAGTCATTTGCCGAGGTGGCGCCTGGCAGCGTGAACCCGCGCCCGAAGCCCCGCTCGAAAGCCTGACTACCCCGCTCGACCAATCCTGGCTGGCCGGACGCGCCACCATCGAAAAAACGCTCTCGCTAAGGTTGGCGCGCAACGCCAACTTTGGCGCGCTGATTCGCGGCGGGCTGGTTTTTACCCATCCCGATGTCCAGGTGCAGGTTGATTCGAGCAGTAAAGTGCAAGCCGGCACGCCGCCGCAGTGGCTCCAGCGGATACGTGGAACGTCGCAACTGGCGCAGTTTTCTACCGAAGTGCAGCTGCTCGTGCTGGATGTCCTGCTCGAATACGCTCTCTCGCTCTATGTCACGCGTCCGTTGGTCAAATCCGCTGCTGACCTGGCGCGTGCTCTCTACGGCGACCTGCTGGAAGATTTGCGCGAATACGTCCTGCGGCAGGTACGCTCACGCCTGAGCGAGAGTGGATAGGAAGCCATGGAAAACCCTAAAATCACCCCGCGTCAACTCATCAGCTTCATTGTCATCTCGCTGGTGTATGCCATCTTCCCGCTGCTGATTGTTGGCCGCTGGGATTGGTGGCCCGGCTGGGTCTACTTTGCCGCGATGATTCTCTCCACTGTTGTCAGCCGGGTGATCGCCTTTCGCAAGAATCCCGGCATCCTGGCCGAACGCGCCAGTTCACTAGAAAATAAAGATGCTAAAGAATGGGATAAAAAATTGGTCCCGTTTGTGGCCATGCTTGGTCCCATGAGCATTATCCTGGTCTCTGGGCTGGATGCGCGCTTCGGCTGGACTCCCGTTTTGGCGGGCTGGATTCCGCTGGCAGCCTTGGCCGTTTTGACGCTCGCGCTGCTATTAGGGAACTGGGCTTTCCTCGAAAACAAGTTTTTTTCTGGCACCGTCCGCATCCAAACCGAGCGCGGACATCACGTCATCGACAGCGGCCCCTACCATCTCATCCGCCACCCCGGCTATGCCAGCGCCTGTTGGATGTACCTGGCCACCCCGCCCTATTTCGGTTCGCTCTGGGGCCTGCTGCCCGCCCTGGGACTGATTGCCGTCTTCCTCCTGCGCACCGCGCTGGAGGATAAGACCTTGCAGGAGGAACTGCCCGGCTACAGGGAGTATGCTCAAAAGACCAGGTACCGGCTGTTTCCGGGGATTTGGTAGGGGCCCCCACCCAGCCTTCGCTAGAATCATGCGAAGCGCGTCCCCCATTTTCCGCCGGTTGTCGAACAGTTGGTCGAGTTCATCGAGACCTGTCGAGACACGGAAAATGGGGGAGGTGGCGCGTAGCGCCGGAGGGGGTCAAAACAGTCCTTCCAGATATTGCCTCGTCCGCTCCTGTTGCGGATTACTGAATACTTCTTTGGCGGGCCCGGCCTCCACCACCTCACCCAGATACATAAAAATAACATGATCAGCAAGGCGTTTGGCCTGGCGTAAGGTGTGGGTGACGATGACTGTGGTGTACTGGCTCTTGAGTTCAAGCAATTTCTTTTCGATATGCTGCGATGAGATCGGGTCGAGCGCGGAGGTCGGTTCGTCGCCCAAAATAATCTCCGGCTCTACAGCCAGCCCGCGAGCCAGACATAAACGCTGCTGCTGCCCGATCGAGAGCGCGGTGGCCGGGTCGTGCAGGCGCTTGCCAACTTCATCCCATAAACCGGCCAGTTCGAGATAATGCCGCACCGCATCTTTATAGGCGCGGGTATCTTTTCTCATGCGGTGGATGTGCATCCCGTAGGCAACGTTATCATAAATTGACATCGGCAAGGGGGTGGGACGTTGTGAAAGCAATCCAACCCGTTTGCGCACTTCGGTCTCGTCAACATCGCTGGCGTAGATGTTCTCGCCATCCACCAGCACTTCGCCTTCCAGGCGCGCATTTTCGGTCAATTCAAAAAAACGGTTGAAAGTTTTGAGCAGGGTGGTTTTTCCACAGCCAGATGGCCCCATGATGACGGTGATCTGCTTGCGCGGAATTTCAAGGTTGATGTTTTGGAGGGCTTGCTGGCCGCCGTACAACGCATTAAGGTTGCGAACCTGAATATGAGAGATCATAAGATTTTCCTGTCAACGAATTTCTACTACTTAATGGTATGGCGTCCAACGCGGCTTGATAACCAGCGTGAGCCGAGGCTGATGACCAAAACAATAATGGTCAAGATCAAGGCCGAGGCATAGGCGCGCTGCTGCACTTCGGGGAAAGGCGTGCCCAATTGGAAGAAAACAGCCAGGGGCAAGGAGGCGGCGGGACTCATCAGCGAAGTCGGGATGCGGTCGGTGTAGCCGGCAGTGAATAGGACTGAGGCGGCATCGCCAATCCCGCGTCCGAAGGCCAGCAAAATGGCGCTGACAATCCCCGGCATCATCTGGCGGATGACAACCCGGGTGGCGACCTCCAGCCTGGTGGAACCTAATGCCAGGGCGGCCTGCTCCAAATCCCGCGGCATGCGGCGGATGACTTCGTCCATGGCGCGGGTCATGATCGGCAACTGCAACAGTGCCAGAACGATGATACCGCCCAGCAGCGAGGCGCGCATGCCCAGGGCGAGCATGATGGTAAAACCGAACGCGCCATAAACAATCGAGGGAATGCCCCACAAGACATCCAGCGAAAGCCGCACCCAGTTTCCCCAGCGCGATTCGCCCAGGTAAGTTTCCAGATAGAGTGCCAGCGGCAGGCTGAAGACGAGCGCAATCAGCGTGCCGCCGCCCGCCAGGTAAAGCGAGCCGATGATGGCGTTCAGGATGCCACCTTCTTTGCCCAGATAAAAGCCACCTTTGGGGGTCTGGCTGACCATGTCCCAGGTCAGGGCGGGCAGGCCTTTCGAGATCACCGTCCACAAGATCAAGCCGAGGCTGCCGATGACCAGCGCGAAGGAAAAATACATCAGAATTTTGGCGATAAACTCGCCAACATGCCGTCGTTGCCAGCGGAATTTCATACCCAGTTCCTCCCTAACATGCGTTGCAAAACCAGGGTGGAGGCGATGTTGAATACCAGGACGATGACCAGCAGAATCAGCGCCGCTCCGAGCAGGGCGGCATCGTAGAGCGGAATGGACATCATCTCACCGTAGTTGTTGGCAATCAGGGCCGGGAGCGGGTAGGCGGGATCAAAAATAGAAGTGGGCAGGTTGGGAACGTTGCCGACCACCATCAGCACCGCCATCGTCTCGCCAAAGGCGCGCGAGGTGCCAAGCACCACGCCCGCAATCATCCCCGGCAGGGTCTGGCGAAAGATGATATAGCGCACGGTTTGCCAGCGGGTCGCGCCAACCCCCAGCGAACCTAGCCGCCAATCTTGCGGGGCGGTCATCAACACTTCGTAGGTTACGGCGATGATGAAGGGCGCAATCATAACCGCCAGCACGATACCGCCTGAAAGGATGCTGTACCCGGTCGGCTGGTTCGAGGCGAAGAGCGGGATCCAGCCAATCTGCTCGCTCAAGAATGGGCGCAAAACATCCCCGACGAAAGGCACGATCACAATCACGCCCCAGACGCCATACACCACCGAGGGGATAGCTGCCAGCACGTCCAGCAACGGTTTGAGAAGGGTACGGGTGGCCGGTTTTGCATATTCAGCCAGGTAAATGGCGGTCAGGATGCAGGGCGGCACAGCCAGAATCACACCCACCGCAGTCACCCAAAAAGTGCCGGCGATAAACGGCAGGAAGCCAAACTGGCCTTTCATCGGACGCCATACCGTTCCAGAAAGCAAATCCCAGAGCGAATATTGCTCCAGAATCGGCCAGGAACGCGCCAACAGCGCCAGCGTAACAGCGACGATCAGTGCCAGGGGCAAAATCGAGATGATAAAAATGGTTCGGCGCGCTATTTTTTCCTGTTTTTGCCGTTGCGCAAGATTAGATGCAAAATCTGCCATACGCCTCCTAATAAAAACCAAATGAGGCCACAAGGAAACCAACTGGGGTTTCCCTGTGGCCCTTTACCTGGATCGTTATTTCACTTGCTCGAGCGAGGCTGCCAGTTGTTCGGGCGTCAGTTGAACATAACCCGCTTCACCCACAAATGCCTGACCATCGGTCAATATCCACAAGATGAAGGCTTGAACCACGCCGGTTGGCTTGTCTTTGGTAACAACATTCAGCGGGCGAGCCGGGGGCGAAGGATATTTTCCGCTCGCAACCGCCGAGATGGCTTCGGGCATGGTCTCGATCCGCTCATCATCGTCGGCCTGGCCGTCGTTATTCAAATCGATCGGGACGATCAGCGCGCCCGCAACCGGGTTGCCGGAAACCAGTTCAAAGGCGTAGCCCAGATTGTTGTAGCCGATGCCAAGCGGGTCTTTCAGTACCGCTTCAAGCAGGCCAGGATCAGCGTTGACGCCGATTCCGAGCAGGTCTTCCTGCTTCTTATCGCCGGTAAATTTGGCCCACATTTCGGGCGCGCCAGCCGCATCCGAACGGGTGTAGACATGGATTTCATCGGTGATTTCGGGTTTGCCCACCACCTGTCCCCAGGTGGTGATTTCGCCGGTGATGTAGATTTTGATGAAGGTTTCCTGGCTGATGCCCTGCGCCAGTATTTCAGCAGCGACCGGGTTGTTGGCGTTCACGACCGGGAAAACAGCGTCCTTGGTGACGGCCACGCCATACGCACCCTGGGCTTCTTCTTCAGGCTTGATCTCACGCGAGACCATGCCGATATCGACCGCACCAGAAACGGCATCGGTCATGCCTTTGCCAGCGCCGCCCGCCGAAATATCAAACTGGACATCGGGGTGAATCTTCTGGAATTCTTCAGCCCAGCGGGTCATCATCGGGTACAGGGCGAAGGCACCGGAAATGGTGATGGTGCCGCTTAACTTGCCATCTTCACCGTCACTGTTGCTGGAACCACCACACGCTGAGAGTATCAGCGAAAATAAAACGAGCAGGACGAACAAGGGGTAATATTTTGGGGTTTTCATATTTTTCTCCTGTTATCGATAATATCCCATAAAGCCTATTGCATTAGTATGCTTTTTGGGTAAAAAAAATTAACGCTCCACCTTCAACGAAATTTGACCGGGCCCTGGTCTTATTCTGTTGTCTGAAGCGTCTGTGCGACTTCCACCCGGCCATGGACATCAGCCAGGGTGGTTTTGTCCAAAACATTTGAAATGGCCGCGCGCACATCGAACATCACCATGCGCAAGCCGCAGGTTTCTTCACTCGGACAGTCGCAAGGCTCATAGGCCATCTGACTGACACATTTGACAGGGGCAATCGGCCCATCGAGCACACGGATGATTTGTCCCAGGGTAATCTTATCCGCCGGGCGGGCCAGGTAGTAGCCGCCGCCAACGCCCATTTTGCTGTGCAGCATGCCGGCGTTTTTGAGTGACAACAAGATCTGTTCGAGGAACTTGGCCGGGATCTTCTCACGCGCCACAAATTCTTTGATCTGCATCTTGCGCGGCTGGCCGTTTTCATTTGGTGCGGCAAGCAAGATCATGGCCCGCAAGCCATATTCACCACGTTTGGATAAGCGCATGGACGATAATCCCTACTGACTTACTGGACTTTGTAATACTAAAAGTATAGCGCGGATTGAGCCGGATGTCAATATTCAGCGGATGAATTTCAGCCTCTGAATATTGACATTTCCATTTTTGGCTTGACCACTTTTGCCTCTCTGGAGTAGAATACAAGTCCTAACGCGAGAGTAGCCAGGCTGTAAGGCAACAGCCTTTGATAAACACTCTTCGCTTTTGCGGGCATAGCATAGTGGTAGTGCGGTAGCCTTCCAAGC
>Ga0116204_1000659_pt1 | contig 19794 bp, 19 predicted proteins | sample LakKivwa52mmetaG_FD_94481 | JGI IMG/M metagenome (GOLD analysis project Ga0116204, IMG submission 94481) | Anoxic lake water microbial communities from Lake Kivu, Rwanda to study Microbial Dark Matter (Phase II) - Lake Kivu water 52m metaG | ecosystem: Environmental > Aquatic > Freshwater > Lake...
CTTCTTGATAGGCGGCTCGAATTTCTTTTTCACTCGCTACTTGCATTGCGCTCATTGAAATTTATTTTCGCAAACCTTTATCTTTTTGACAACCCTTTATTCTTTTTTCGCTGAGTAGTTACACTTTTTCGTCATTGCGAGGGTGGGGCTTTTCCGCCCGAAGCAATCTCTCACACAATTTCTTGAGATTACTTCGTCGGTCTATCGCCCCTCCTCGCAATGACGGATACGAGTGAAACCAACCATGAACCTCTCATTCAAATCCTACTGGAACCTGCTTTCCGAACACATCCGCCCTCAACGCGGACGGTTCACCCTGCTTGCCATCATGCTCTTCGGCAGTATCGGACTTCGCATCTTCGCCCCGCAGATCATGCGCCGCTTTATCGACTCGGCGCTGGCAGGTGAAGCCTTATCCACCCTCACATGGACAGCAGTTGCTTTCATCGGCGTGGCGCTATTGCAGCAGGGTGTGCACATCATGGTGACCTACCTCGGCGAAAGCGTGGCATGGACCGCCACCAACGCCCTGCGCGCAGAACTCGCCGAGCACGCGCTCAAACTCGGCATGAAATTCCACAACGACCACACGCCTGGTGAACTGATCGAACGCATTGACGGCGACGTGACCGAACTAGCAACCTTCTTCTCGCAATTCGCGCTCAACCTTGTCGCGAACGGGCTTTTACTCATCGGCATTCTTGTCACGCTTGCCATCGAAGATTGGCGTGTTGGTTTGGCTTTTACCATTTACTCCGCGCTGACCATCGGCATCCTGAGTAAACTGAGAGGCATTGCTGTGCCGCATCAAAAAGCGCGGCGCGAAGCCGAAGGTCAACTCTTTGGCTTCATTGAAGAGCAATTGGCAGGCACCGAAGACATCCGCTCGAGCGGTGCGGTGGGATTTTCCATCCGCGAACTCTTCCGCCATCAAGCCGAGATTCTCAAGCACAATCGCCTCGCGCACTTCAAACGCTGGATCATCGAAAACGCGATGGGGCTTGCGCTTACAGTCGGCACACTGCTCGCCATCACCAGCGGCTACTGGCATTTCACCTTGGGCGCCGTCACCATCGGCACGGTCTATCTCTTCGTCCATTATCTCAACCTACTTGAAGAACCGTTCTGGGCGATGACACATGAGATCGAAAGTTTTCAGACGATTGGAGCCTGTGTCGAACGATTAACGGAGTTCAAGCAGTTCCAGCCCGAATCCAAGAATGAGACAGGTAAAGTGATCGACTCATATCCGCTCGCACTTTCATTCAAGGATGTGACTTTCTCATACAACGATGAAGACTCCGTCATCAAACGCCTCTCTCTGGACTTGAAAGCTGGTTCTGTTTTGGGACTACTTGGTCGCACGGGAAGCGGAAAAACCACCATTCAACGACTGATCTTCAACTTATACAATGTGAACGAAGGCAGTATAAAAATCAACGGCGAAAACATCCGCGAGATTCAAATGGAATCTCTGCGGCAGAACATCGCCATCGTCACACAGGATGTACAACTCTTCCGCACCTCCATCCGTGAGAACCTGACCTTCTTTGACCGTTCGATTCCTGACGAGAAGATCATCGCCACACTCGAAGACCTCAAACTCGGCGACTGGTTCCGAACCCTGCCAAACGGACTGGACTCTGAACTGGAAACAGGATCAAGATCCCTGTCCGCAGGTGAAGCGCAATTACTGGCATTCACGCGAGTTTTCTTGCGAAATCCAGGTCTGGTGATTTTGGATGAAGCCTCATCCCGCCTCGACCCTGCCACCGAGCAAAAGCTCGAACACGCGATAAATAAATTACTTAAAGGACGAACTGCCATCATCATCGCTCACAGACTCGATACCTTGCACCGCGCTGATGATGTTTTGATCCTCGACAACGGCTCCGTGCTCGAATACGGCAACCGCAAAGAATTGGCATCGAATCCAAGCTCGCGTTTTTATCAACTGCTGCAAACGGGCTTGGAAGAAGTACTGGCGTAACGGACGATGGACGACAGACGATTGACCATAGCCCTCGCTCTTATCGTCTATCGTCCATGGTCAATCGTCTAAAAAACACTTTGTGGTAAAGAAAGAATTTACAATGACCGAAACCACCCTCAACCAACAAGACCTCAACATCCCCGCCTTACCCGCGTGGAAAGTTGTGTTTGAACTTATCCGCTTCCGTCCCTGGTACTGGTTCGTTGACCTTGTCAGCGTTGCGCTCGTCCGCTTCTGCTGGCAGGTCGGACCCGCGCTCATCATGAAAGCCTTTTTCGACTTTCTGACTGGCGCTGCGCCATTGGCCTTTGGCATTTGGGCAATCGTCGCATTTTTCGTCGCCCTGTTCTTCGGGCGTCTGCTCTCAACCTACGGCTTCTACTATGCCGACGTGCCCATCTTTGCAGACATGGGAACACTGCTGCGCAAGAATTTGCTCACCCATATTCTCAAACGCCCTGGCGCGTCGCAACTCCCCGACTCGGCAGGCGAAGCCGTCAGCCGCTTCAAAGGCGACGTGCAAGAGTTGCCGCTCTTTGTGATCTTGATCAACGACGTGATGGTTGGTTTGGCAATCATCGCCGTATCCATCGTGTTGATGACCAGAATCAATCCGTCGGTCACGATCATGGCGCTCATTCCGTTGGTTATCGTTGGCGTCGTCGCAAATATCGCCACCAGCCGCATCGAGCATTATCGCCGCGCCTCGCGTCAATCCGCAGGCAAGGTAACAGGCTTCATCGGTGAATTCTTCGGCGCGGTGCAAGCGGTGAAAATTGCAACGGCTGAAAAGAACATCATCAATCACTTTCACAAGATCAATGACGAACGCCGCAAGCTAACCGTCCGCGAAAATCTGTTCGACGAGATTCTCGGTTCGATCTATCGCAACACATCCACGCTCGGCACGGGCGTCATTCTTGTACTTGTCGGTCAGTCCATGCGCACGGGCAACTTCACCCTCGGCGATTTCTCGCTCTTCGTCTATCTCCTGCAAAGCATGGGTGATCTCACCACCTTCGGCGGCATGCTCTGGGCACGTTACAAACAAATGAACGTCTCCGTCAAACGCATGTACCGCCTGATGGAAAATGCCCCGTTGGATGCGCTCGTCGAACACAGCAAAGTGGATTTGGATGGCGACCTGCCCGAAGTGACCTACCCAGAAAAAACCGCATCTGACCGACTAAGCGAACTGGTCGCTGACCATCTGACCTTTCACTACCCTGGTTCGGTCAACGGCATTCAAGATTTTTTCGCTGAAAATCAAACGCGGCTCATTGACAGTTATCACAGATCGCATCGGTTCTGGCAAAACGACATTGCTGCGCACCCTGCTCGGTCTGCTCCCCGCCGACTCTGGCGAATTCCGCTGGAACGGGCAAGTCATCACCGACGCGGGTAACATCTTCGTCCCGCCAAAATGCGCCTACACAGCACAAGTCCCGCGTCTGTTCAGCAACACCTTGCGAAATAATATTTTGCTCGGCTTGAATCACAACGACGATGACATCTACAAAGCGACCAAACTCGCCGTTATGGACCGTGACCTCGAACAACTCGACGACAATCTCGAAACGATGGTCGGTGCGCGCGGCGTCAAACTCTCCGGCGGACAAGCGCAGCGCACCGCTGCTGCCCGCATGTTCATCCGCGATACGGAACTGGTCGTCTTCGACGATCTCTCCAGCGCCTTGGAAGTGGAAACCGAACGTCAACTTTGGGAGCGCATCTTTGAAACTGGCAACGAACTGACCTGCCTCGTCGTCTCCCACCGCCGTCCGCTTTTGAGGCGCGCCGACCACATCATCGTCCTCAAAGACGGCAAAGTTGAATCCGAAGGCACGCTCGATGAATTGCTAACGACCAGCCCAGAAATGCGTGAACTTTGGAAATTGGAAGAATAAAAATGACGATAGACGACAGACCATCGACCGCCGCAAATTCATCGTCTATCGTCGATAGTCTATCGTCCGATAAAAAGGAAAACCATCATGACCCAACCCACCTCCACCGATCTCATCCGCGCCGCACGCGAGGCGTTTAACCGCGCCATTGCGGAGAAAGACCCTAAAGGAATTCGCCCGTTGCTCGCGCCAACCTATCACCTCATCACAGGTCGCAGCGACCAGTTCCACGGAGCCGACGAGGAAGAAATACGTTGGGCAGATCTTTTCCGCACCGACCCAACCGCCGTCTATCGTCGAAGCCCGCGGGAGATCACCACCAATGAAGCCTGGGGTATCGCCGAAGAACTCGGCAACTGGCAAGGAGAGTATTCAATTAACGGACATCTCGTCCGCGCCTCGGGTGTCTATGCCGCAAAATGGCAACGGACACAAAACGGCAATTGGGTTTTGCAGGCAGAGATTTTCACTACAATTAAGTTTGATGAAGCCTGCATCCCGCCTGATCAAATTTAGACGATGGAAGATTGACCGTTGACCATCAAAACCATCCATCGTCTATTGTCTACAGTCAATCGTCAAGGAATTTCAAAATGGACATCATCACAGGAAAAATCCTGAAACTCAACAACTGGCAGGACGGAAAAAGTATTGGTCTTGCCAAAGAAGCAGGGAATCAAATGGTCGCCAACGGCATGGAACGCGACGCGGCTCTTACTACGCTCGAAGCGGTTCGCGCCAACCCAGGCAACTACCTCGCCGACACCTTGCTCGCCGATCTTGCCCGCGAGATCCTGCGCCAAAACAAGAACGACGAACCTTCTGAAGACATTCTGCGCGAGGCACCGCTGCCCTTCCCCATTTGGGGGACAGAACAAATCGACCCCGAAGCCATCAAGCAGATGGAAAACGCCATGCGTCTGCCCGTGACTGTCACTGGCGCGCTCATGCCCGATGCGCACGTCGGCTACGGACTACCCATCGGCGGTGTGCTTGCAACCGAAAACGTCGTCATCCCCTACGCCGTCGGCGTGGACATTGCCTGCCGTATGCGCTTGTCTCTTTACGAAGTCTCGCCGATCCTCATCGGACAGAAGAAGGGTATGTTCGAAAATTCCCTCTGGGACGAAACTGCCTTCGGCATGGGCGCGGCGTGGAAGGGCAGCAAACGTGCTCAACATGAAGTCCTCGACGATGATGCGTGGTATGCCACCCGCCAGCTCAAGACGCTCAAAGACACTGCCATGAATCAACTCGGCACAAGCGGCACGGGCAATCACTTCGTGGAATGGGGCTCGTTCACACTTCACGAACCGATGTTCGGATTGAAGGCAGGCGAGTATCTTGCCCTGCTCTCGCACAGCGGCTCGCGCGGAGTTGGCGCGAAGATTGCAGACCGCTTCAGTAAGGTTGCGAGAGAAAAGCACCCCGATCTCGACCCCAGCGTCAAACACCTTGCATGGCTCACACTGGATTCAGAAGATGGTCAGGAGTACTGGCTTTCAATGGAACTGGCAGGCAGGTTCGCTTCGGCGAATCATTACATCATTCACAAGCGTGTCGCAGCGGTGGTTGGATTGAAGGAAATGGCAGCGGTTGAAAACCACCACAACTTCGCATGGCGCGAACAACTCGCTGACGGGCGCGAAGTTATCGTCCACAGGAAGGGTGCCACACCTGCAGGCAGAGGCGTTTTCGGCGTAATCCCAGGCTCAATGGGAGATGCAGGCTACGTGGTAAGAGGAAGAGGCGTGAGCGAGTCACTTGAATCTGCATCACACGGTGCGGGTCGGAGGATGAGCCGCAGGACCGCAGTCAATTCCATCAGCAAGCGCGAAAGGGATGATTACCTGAAAGAACGCGGCGTCACCCTACTAGGCGGAGGTATCGACGAGTCGCCGCAGGCATACAAAGCAATTGATGAGGTCATCACCGCCCAACGCGATCTGGTGGATGTAATCGGCAAGTTCACCCCGCGCATCGTCCGCATGGCGGATGAGCCGGGAGATAGTTAGAGATAAGGCAGGCACATGTTTAATGTGCCTGCCTTTTTCTTGCAAACGCAACAGTTGAGTGGGAAAATGAAACAAAACCAAATAAGGGACAAAGCGAAATGACTCCTATACATATTGATGGTCCGTGGTTCAAAGATGAAGCTGGGCGCACATTGATCCTACGCGGTGTTAATATAGGCGGCAGCAGTAAGATTCCGCGCACGCCAAATGGAGCCACGTATCAACGAAATGGATTTTTCGATCATCGGAATGTATCATTCGTAGGGCATCCGTTTCCCCTAGATGAAGCAGACGAACACTTCGCACGATTAAAAGCCTGGAGCTTTACTTTTCTGCGCTTTTTAGTTACATGGGAGGCGATCGAACACGAAGGTCCGGGCATTTACGACACAGAGTACTTGACATACCTGCGCGCTGTGATCGAAAAGGCTCACGAGCATGGCATACAAGTCTTTATCGACTCGCATCAGGATGTATGGAGTCGGTTCTCAGGCGGCGACGGCGCACCCGGCTGGACGTTCGAGGCGGCGGGCATGGATATCACCCGCTTCCATGAAACAGGCGCGGCATTCCTTCATCAGATCCACGGCGACCCGCTTCCACAAATGATCTGGCCCACCAACGCCACCAAACTGGCAGCAGCGACCATGTTCACGCTTTTTTTTGGAGGTAATGATTTCGCGCCGCAAATAAAAGTGCAGGGAGAATCGATCCAGGATTTTCTACAACGACATTACATCAATGCTATCAAAGAAGTTACCAAAACTCTCAAGGGATTGCCCAATGTCCTCGGGTATGATGCCATTAACGAGCCCGGCGAGGGCTACATTGGCATCGGCGACCTGACAAAGATCCACACAGTCATAGATAAAGGCGCGATGCCAACCCCGCTTCAATCCATGGCGTTGGGCGCGGGCATTCCGCAGGAAGTGGGGATTTGGGATTTGGGTTTTCTTGGCCGCAAACAGATCGACAAAAAGGTTTTAAATCCATTCGGGGAGCGGGCCTGGCTGAATAGTTCTGACTGCATCTGGAAGCAGCACGGCGTTTGGGACGTAGACGCACAAGGTCAGCCCCGCCTGCTCCGCCCGGAATACTTCACCAACGTCAATGGGCGGGATGTGGATTTCAGCCGTGATTATTACGTCCCGTTTCTCAACCGTTTTGCAAAGGAAATCCGCGAAGTACAGCCCGATGCGGTACTGTTTGTAGAGCACGGTTTTCGGAGTCATGGCCCCAAGTGGACAACCGACGACGCCCCAAATATCGTCTACGCCCCACACTGGTACGACGGGATCGTACTGGTCATGAAATCCTTTAATTCCTTCCTAAATTATGACCGCGACCTGAACAAACTTGTCTTCGGCGCAGGGAACATCCGCCGCTCGTTCGCCCGTCAAATGCGAAATAAAAAAGCCCATGCTAAACAACACATGGGAAATGTCCCCACCTTGCTGGGCGAAGTCGGTATTGCATTTGACCTGAACAAAAAGAAGGCATATCGCACAGGCAACTTCAGCGAGCAGGTCAAAGCCCTTGACCGCACATTACGAGCCATGGATGAGAACCTGCTTAATTACACGCTATGGAACTACACGGCAGACAACACCAATGAGCGCGGCGATCTGTGGAATGACGAAGATTTCTCCATTTTTAGCCGTGACCAGCAGCAACAGCCGTCCAATATTCATTCTGGGGGACGCGCGCTTGAAGCCGCAGTGCGGCCATACCCTATTGCAACTGCCGGCGAACCTTCGCAAATTTCCTTTGACATTCAAACGAAGGAGTTTATTTTTCGCTTCCGCCATGACCCTGCTGTCACTGAACCGACGTTGATCTTTTTACCCGACTTCCAATATCCCGAAGGCTGCAAGGTGAAAGTGTCAGACGGTAAATATGAAATCATCAAGCGAGAGCAGCTATTGATTTATCACCACGATCTACAATATGAAATCCATACCATTCATATCAAACCAGCCTGAGAACAAAGACCATGAAATCCAGCATGGAAATGTAAGTTGTTTCCATGACCTTTTCGTTATAATGAGCAAATGCATATCCAACCGAAAGACCCACAACTTCAGGAAATCCTGTTGAACTATTCACAGGAATCGGATGCTTCCAATCGCAAGAAATTGGAAGATGCCATCTGGAAAAAATATGGCAGCGAGAACACAGCCATGGTGTTGGATATGGCTGGCTTTTCACTACTCACACGCAAGTATGGGATCGTGCATTATCTTTCGATGATCCGCCGTATGCAAATGACAGTTGAACCGATCATCACAGGGCGCGGCGGGCGCATCATCAAATTCAAAGCAGACAACTGTTTTGCGGTCTTCCCAGACCCCACCGCAGCAGCGCTGACAGCCATCACCATTCAACATGCCTTTACCGCCGCCAACCTGCTGACACAAGACGATATGGATATTCACGTCACCATTGGCATCGACTATGGACGCATCCTCATACTTAAGGATGACGACAGGTTCGGCGATCCCGTCAACCGTGCCTGCAAAATGGGCGAGGATATCGGTAAGGCTGGTGAAATCCTCATCACCAAAGAAGCTATGGAGATGATCCCCGAAGAAGCACAGGTGCAGGGCAAACCGATACAAGTCAGCATCGGCGGGATGGCGATGCTGGCCTATCATATCTTTTACAAAACGAATACTGAAGAAGAACTGTAATGACAACAAAAAAGACGGAGCAGGCGCTCCGTCTTTTTTGTTACATCTTTTCCAGCATCCCGATCGCATGTTGAAGCCTGCGCAAACAAACATCGCGCCCCATAATCTCCATACTTTCGAACAGCGGCGGGCTGACTTTTTGCCCTGTCACCGCGACACGCAGGATGCCGAAGACCTGCCCTGCATTGAATCCGCTCGATTCGACGTATTCACGGAAGGGCGGCTCGCATCGTTCGTGACTGAGGTCTGGTTGCGCCTCCAGAATTTGATACGCCTTTCGAGCAACCTCTGCGGACTGCTTCGCGTCCAGTCCCTTGGCGATGAGATCTTCCGCCACGGGCGCAACCTCGTCTTTGAAGAAGAATGCGCCGAAGGAAATACAATCATCCAGCGTGGTGAGCCGTTCGCGGATGAGCGGAATCATTTTCAGTAAGACATCGTCATTGACGTTAAGTCCCTCACAGGTAAAGTAATGCTTGAGGCGGGCTGCCAGGTCTGCGGTCGTCAGGAGGCGGATGTGCGTCGCGTTGAAGTGATCCAGTTTTTGAAAGTTGATCGCAGCGGGTGAAGGAGTCAACGAGGCGATCGTGAAGCGTTCGACCATCTGCCCCACAGTCATCACATCATCTTCAGCAACACCCCATCCCATCAATGCAGACCAGTTCAACACGCCTTCGGGGGTGAAGCCGAGGTCTTGCATGTCTTTGATAAAAATCGAGTAACCATCTTTCATGGCTTGCGCGGCTTCGCGCTTGGACATTTTTCCCTTGCCGCTCGGCTTGAGAAAAACGGAGAGATGCACCCAGGTGGGTTCTTCCCAACCGAAGGCGCGGATGATGTTGACGTGCAGTGGAAAAGTGCTAAGCCATTCAGAGCCGCGCATGACGTGCGTGATTTCCATTTCGTGGTCATCCACGATGGCAGCGAGATGATAGGTCGGCAAGCCGTCGGTTTTGAGGATGACGTAATCGTTGAGTTGTTTGTTTTCCGTGGTGATGTCGCCGCGTAAATGATCGTGCGCCACGGTTGCACCTTCGTGCGGCATTTTAAAGCGGATGGTGCAGGCTTTGCCATTGGCAATACGCTTTGCAGCTTCATCAGGTGCAAGGTTTCGGCAGGTGCCATCGTAATGCGGATTTTCCTTGCGTTTCATCTGCTCCTGTCGGACTTTTTCAAGGTGATCAGGCGTGCAGAAACAGGGATAAGCATGCCCCTTATCCACAAGGATTTTGGCGTGATGCTGATAAATATCGCGGCGCTCGGTTTGGCGGTAAGGACCATGTGGTCCACCGACATCGGGACCTTCGTCGTATTGAAGACCCAGCCAGCGCAAGCCATCCATGATCTCCTGCTCTGCGCCAGGAACGGTGCGTTTGAGGTCGGTATCTTCGATGCGCAGGATGAACTGTCCGCCTGTCTTTTTGGCGAGCAGGTAGTCATACAACGCAACTCGGGCAGTGCCGAGATGCATGTGTCCCGTTGGGGATGGGGCGATGCGAGTGCGAGCGGGTTTAATGGACAAGGGTTACTCCTGATTTGACGATTGACGATGGAAAGTGGACTGTGTTTTACCGTCCGCCGTCCATGGTCTGCCGTCGGAATTTAGAATTCCAATTCTTTTTGACGCATGACAACAGATTGAACAAATCCAATGCCGATCATAAGGGCGGTCAGACCGCTGCCTCCATAACTGACGAATGGGAGCGGCAATCCAGAGACCGGCAATAAGTTGAGATTCATGCCGATATTAACTGCGGCTTGAAAGAAAATAAGCGTGGCTACACCAAGCGCAAGCATGGAGCCTGCCACATCACGTGCCTTCTGCGCGGCACGAATACAGCGCCAAACAATAACCGAAAGCGCAAAAATGATAACTACTCCGCCTGCCAAGCCAAACTCTTCAGAACTCGCAGCGAAGATAAAGTCGGTGTGACGTACCTTGAGGAAGCGTAATTGGGTTTGCGATCCCTGTCCATAGCCCTGACCACTAACACCGCCTGAGCCAACCGCGATCAATGCCTGTTGTACGTTGTAACGATTTCCATACGTATCGTTCGGGTCCGGGACAACAAAGTTGAGGATACGTTCCTGCTGATATGCCTGCAAGAATGAAATGCGAATCCCCAATACTGAGAGGGCAATCACCGTCCCTAAAGCCAAAACACCGACAGCTGCTGCAATCGCAACGTGTTTTATTTGAATTCCGTTCACCCAGAGCATCACAGCCAAAACAACCGACAAAACCATCACATTACTTAGGTTAGGTTGAAGCAGAATCAAGCCAATGATCCATGCGGCGCGGAATATTGCACCGAAGACCCAGCGCAAGTCGCGGGGGTGGTCGCGGGTGAACTCAAAATATCGCGCCAGAACAATGATCGCAACGAGCTTGGCAAATTCAGTAGGTTGAAGGAACAACACACCTACGGTAAACCAACGTTGAGCGCCAAATGCAGATTGACCAAACCCAGTCAGCGTGATGAGGAAAACCAAAATCACAAGATGGATCGGGCGATATAACGCCAGCCAATACCGATAATCAATGGAGGCGAGGAAGAAGATCAAAACTACACCGAGAATGGCAAAATATACCTGACGCGGGATGACAGGCAACAGCACTTCATTTCCCGCCACAGCAGAGCGAATCATCACCGTGCCAAAAGCGGACGCCAAAACCACTGCGCCTAAAAGCAGGAAATCAAAATTACGCCAGGAAAGTCCACGATTCATAGGCATAAAAAAGCACGGACACAACCGATAGAAACATCAGGCTGAGTCCGTGCCTCCAGGTCACAAACGGTCAGCCCGCACGATGCCGGGCGGCACTTCGCAGGGGAATATCCGCCACCAGCCGCTGGGAACGTCCATCCCGTTCCAGTTCGATTCGAACTGCGTCCGGGTCAATTTCAATGTATTGAGAGATCGCTTTGATCAGATCATCTTTGAGCGATTCCAACTGCTCAGAAGTCAGATCGGTACGATCATGCACTAAAACCAGTTGTAGTCGCTCTTTTGCATTTGAAGCGCTTTTTTTGCGGGAGAAAGAGTTCATCATTTTACTTTCTCCCCTTTAAACGCTGGATGGCGCTCCACAGTCCGTTTTCCTGGTCAAGATCCATAAAGGGAATGTCTTGTCCCTGCACACGTTTGGCGATATTGCGGAATGCCTGCCCAGCGCGGCTCTTCGGGTCCGTAACCACAGGAGCGCCGCGATTTGAACCAATAATGACCGACTCGTCTTCAGGGACGACACCGATCAACTGAATGCCAAGCAGGTCAAGTACATCTTCAGCGGAAAGCATGTCGTTGTTCCGCACAAGGGTCGGATTCAACCGATTAATGATCAGGGATGGATTGCCTTTTTCTTCCGCTTCAAGGATGCCCACCACGCGATCGGCATCACGCACTGCGCTGACCTCGGGGTTGGTCACTATGAGGACACGGTCTGCGGCAGCGATGGCATTGCGGAAACCACGTTCGATGCCTGCGGGTGAGTCAATGACCACGAAATCAGTATCAGGCCTGAGGTCGTTGCAGATGCGAATCATGTCTGACGGGGAAACGGCGTTCTTATCGCGAGTCTGCGCGGCAGGGATGAGGTACATCTCCGGGTAGTGCTTGTCGCGGATCATTGCCTGCCTGAGTTTGCAACGCCCTTCGATGACATCCACAATATCATATACGATGCGATTTTCAAGACCCATGACCACATCAAGATTTCTCAAGCCGATATCGCCGTCAATACACACGACCTTCCTGCCATCCATGGCAAGCGCGGCGGCAAGATTGGCTACAGCGGTGGTCTTGCCGACCCCGCCTTTCCCGGAAGTTACAGTGATCACTTGAGCGGTCATAATTATTCCTAAATAAATGATTTATCCCAATCGCCAGAGCTCGGCTTGTAAATGCCCTTCATCATTGATGCTGGCAATCTCTGGCTGTGGGTCTTTTTGCGGTTTTAGCATTGCGGATACTTCATCGGCAATGCGGAGTTGATTTGCCGAGAGATCGAGCGCACAGATGTATGCGCTTCTATCTCCCTTTGAGCCTGCGTGGACCATCCCGCGCACACGTCCCCAAACGATGACATTCCCTTCAGCAACGATCTCTGCGCCCGGGTTGATATCTCCCACGACAACAATGTGACCTGGAAATTCGATACGCGTTCCAGAGCGGACGGTTTTGTTTACAAAAAGGGCGGTATCTTCTGTGATGGTTTCGGTAAACTGGCGCCGTTCTTCCGGACGCGGTTTTGAAATACGGGTGGCAAGGCCGAGTAATTGCGCGGTCTGTTCGGTAAGCGGCGATTCGCTGACAACTGCCCATAAAGCAACATTCCGCTCGGAGAGCAGGTCGCGTAATTCCACAAGGTCATTGACCTTGAGCGCCTGCGTGCCAACATCGATCGCAAGCCGCGCGCCCTGAAAGAAAGACGGGCGTTCGTCGATCTGCGTCACTAGAGCATTCCACTGTTCCTCCCAGGATGCGCCAGAGAAGGTCGCAAGAAGACCATCGCGAATTCCTTTTATTTGAACCAAAGAAGCGGCTTGTTCCATAAAATCGTTCATATGTATGAATTGGCTTGAATTATACCTTATGAAAACACATCAATTATGGCGCGGTTCCTGTTGTACCTTGCGCAATATCCACAACCTTGATCTCAAAATAGGCACGGATCACACGTTCCACCATGGGACCTGCCACACTTGCGCCTTCACCACCGTTATATGCAAATGCCACAACGATGATCTCGGGGTCTTCGTAGGGAGCATACGCCAAGGTCCATGAATGCGTGGGCCATGCGCCAAAGTTACAACGCTCCGCGGCACGAGCGACGTCATCGCAGTATTCCGCAGTTCCTGTCTTGCCTCCAACCGCAATGGGAAAATTACCAAAGATTTCTCTCAAGGTACCAAAGCTGTTATCTGCCACAGTTTGACGTGTCCCTGCACGTACGGCTTGAATGGTTTCTGGTTGGATGATTTTCAGATCATCCGTCAATGTGCAATAAGGCCCTTCACAAGAGTATTCCTGAATTAAGGGAGTAACGGTTACGTCCCATTTCATATTTGGAGTAAATGGCGAAATTTGATAACTACCCGGGGTCTCAAACTCTGTCACAGTGAACTCCTGTGGATTGAACCAGATGGGAATCACATTCCCATCACCGTCTGTTACGCGATTGACCACCGTCGGCTGCATCAGTTTTCCGTTATTCGCAATGACAGCACCAGACATCAATACCTGTAACGGAGTCGCCAATACATATCCCTGCCCTACGCTGGCAATATAAGTATCGCCCGTAGACCAGTTCTCACCCGTATTGATGCGTTTCCATTGCGGGTCCGGGATCAAACCATCCTGCTCGCCGAGTAATTGAATACCGGAAGGTTCGTCATAGCCCAATGCGCGCGCATATTGACGCAAACGTTCGACGCCAAGCCCCTGCGGAATTTCATCTTCATAACCACCGCCCAGTTTATAAAAACACACATTACTCGAATAGGCAATGCACTGCAAGAAGCGCAAACTACCAAAACCAGCAGGGTTCTGTTCAAAAATATAATCAACAAAGGGGCGCGTATTCGCGTCGGTACAAATATCGTTGGGGTTGAAGCGTTCACATAACAACAACTGTCCCGGCGTCAAAATCACATCATCCAGATCCACTACACCTTCATTGAACGCGCCAACAGCGGTAGATAATTTGAATGTGGAGCCTGGAGGGTATTCCGCAGAAATTGCGTTATTCAACAAGGGCTTACGCGGGTCCTGACTTAATTGTTCATAGTAATATGCGGGAATAATTCGCGCAAAACGGTTATTCTCATAACTAGGGTAGGAAACCATCGCCAAGATTTCGCCAGTCTTTGGATTCATGGCAATGATCACCCCGCTTGAAATGCGGACGGTATCAAAATATGTATTCCAAAAGCGCACCTCTTCCAACATTGTAGCTTCAGCAGCTGCCTGAAGGCGGGTGTCAATCGTCAGATACACATTGTTGCCCGGCACAGGGGCGATCGGCGGTTCAAGATTGCGAAGCTCCTGCCCGGCCACATCCACCTGCACAACACGCAAGCCATTTCGTCCTGCCAGAATATCCTGCAGTGAAGCCTCCACCCCCGAGTAACCGATCTTGTCACGGTTGGGGACAAAACCCTGCGCGCGCAATTCCACTTCCTGAGAGGCAGGGATGGGACCAAGAAAACCGATCAGATGAGCTGTCAACGACCCAGTGGGATAATCCCGAATCGGCTCGATCTCTACCTCCACACCTGGCCAGTCGACCGATTTTTCTTCCACCGTCCGGGCAATTTCCTCTGTCACATTACACTTAACCTTGACCGGGCTGTACGGGGCAAGGGTTCGCTGCAACTCCACTAATTGAGAAATGCCGGGTCCAGGCACACATGCGGCAAATAATTTCGCCTCTTCAAGCGACTCGTCTGTAACAGGCCCGCCTACAGGAACATCGATCAAAGCGGAAAGTTCGCGGTAAATGCGTTGGATATCTGATTCGTCAAGAGGGAGACTCGCAGGTGTGATTAATACGTTATAAGACGGTACGTTTCGCGCCAGAATATAACCATTACGGTCATAAATGATCCCACGCGGGGCAGGTACGCTGACTTCATTGGTGTAATTATTCACAGCACGCGCCAACCAATCGGGTCCTTGCAATATCTGCAGGCTTATCAACCTGAATAGAAATGAGCTCAATGCTATCAAGGCAACAATATAAATCAAGGAAAGCCGCCACGTTTCAAAACGAACAGGGCGAGATTCAGTACCGGATGTCATTCGTGCTCCTCAAATGGATAAACCCAACGCGCAAGATCGCGCATGAAGGCATATATGTGTATTGAGAATAACATATTTAATAATAATCCTGGCAGAGTGACCAATCCGATCACTTCATCAATCGAAAAAGGGGTTCCTAAAATTTGCAGGACAACAAAAGATAAAGCATGCATAAACAAAGTTCCCAAAAAAACGACACTGAACATCGCCAGTAATGGAGCCTGCCAAACCCGTTTCTGTAAAGCACGTGCCATGAAAACAACGACAAAATAACCAACCACAAGAACGAACCAGGGCATACTGGAGACAAATCCCACTGCCAGGCATGCCACAACAGCCCAATGCCACGAAGATTCGACACGTTTCTGAAGTGCCCAGGCAGCCAAGATCAATAGAAGCAGATCGGCATACCCTGAAAGCAGCCTGACTTCACTGATAACGGAGGATTGCAGAATGACTGCCAATCCGATCAAGGGAAAAGCAATAAGATTACGCATGCGGGGAAGTTACGGAGATGTAGACGGCACCAGCGGGGAAATGTCCACCGGGCGGAAGTTGGTGATCACCAGTACGATTTGTAGGCGGGTAAAGTCTACTGCAGGTTGAATCGTCGCTTGTTGAAACAGCTCAAATTCCAAGGTGCGAACCGTAACCACCTGCCCGATGATCAGATCGGATGGGAATCCCCCGCCAAGCCCTGAAGTTAGGATGAGATCGCCTGGTTCCACCGTTGCGTTTTGGGAGATCATATCCAATGAAATATCGCCAGTGACCGAACCAAAAAGGATCGCGCTGGTATCCGCTTTTTGTAAAAAGACATTAACAGCCGATGCGGGGTCTGTTATTAGTTGGACACGGGCAGCATCTGCAATGACGGCATCGATACGCCCCACCAAACCCTGGTTTGTTACAACAGGCATACCGCGCAGAATTTCATCATTAGAGCCACGATTGATGATGATGTAATGAAGGAACGGACTTGGGTCGCGTCCGATGACTGTTGCTGCTTTATACGTACTTTCGGGGTTTGAGCGGGAAAAATCCACCAGCGCGGCAAGGATCTCAGTTTCATTCACACGCTGCTGCATTTCGATCAATTGTGCTTGCAGTTGCGAAACCTGTGTTTCAAGTTCAGCGTTGCGTTGGCGTAGTGAAACAATGTCGCGCGGAGCAGTTACAAAATCTTGAAAACCAAGGAAACGGGTGGACACCCAGGTCTGGATCTCGATCAACACATCACTAAATTGACGCGAAGCAGACCCTAAATATCCGCCAAGCGCCAATGCCAATATTCCGCCCATGATGAGAAAAATGATCGTAGTTTGTAAAGAACGGGAATTCATAATTTATTTGTCCCTGAAAACAGGGGGCGGTAGCAAAATGAGCTACGCAATATGACGGGTACTGCCGCGTTCCAAACCAACCAGATAACGCGCCAGCACATCAAAGTCTTCAAAGATCATAGCGGCGCCGCGCGCCACACAGGTAAGCGGGTCTTCTGCGACCCAAACGCGTAATTTCAATTCATCGGTCAGGCGTTCTGCCAAGCCTTGCAACAAAGCACCACCACCCGCCAGACAAATCCCAATATCCATCAAGTCAGAGACGATCTCAGGGGGGATTTCATCAAGCGCATCGCGGACAGTGTCGATGATGACCTGCACTGAACCAGAAAGCGCCTCACGGATCTCGACCGATGAGACTTCCACGGTTTCGGGCAGACCTGTCACCAGATTTCTTCCACGTACTTCCATCGTTTTTTCGGTGTGCAAAGGATAGGCGGAGCCGATCTGCCATTTGATCTGTTCGGCAATGCCCTGACCGATCAACAGGTTGTATTTATTGCGGAGGTATTGAACAACGTCCTGGTCCATTTCGTCGCCAGCCACGCGCAGGGAGCGGGACGCAACCACGCCGCCTGTAGACATGACCGCTAGTTCAGTCGTGCCGCCGCCGATGTCCACCACCATCGAGCCGCGAATCTCTCCAATCGGCAGACCAGCTCCGATCGCAGCCGCGATCGGTTCTTCGATCAACATAGCCTGACGCGCGCCAGATGCCATCACAGCATCATAGACAGCACGCTTTTCCACTTCCGTTACACCTGTGGGCAAACCAACGATCACACGCGGACGCGGTAGAGGAACGACACTTTGTTCGTGTACCTTGCCGATAAAATATTCAAGCATCACACGAGTAACGTCAAATTCCGCGATAACCCCATCGCGGATCGGGCGCACAACCATCACATTCGCGGGGGTGCGGCCTACCATTTCCTTGGCTTCCAACCCGATCGCAAGGGGTTGGCGCTGTTTCTTATCAACGGTAACCCAGGAGGGTTCGTTAATGACAATGCCCTTGCCACGAACGTGAACAAGGATATTCGCAGTGCCAATATCAATGGCGATATCCAGAGAAAAAAGGCCTAGCAGCCAGTTAAGAGGGTTGAAGGCCAAAACGAGCTCCTAAAAAGAGATTTGGTGTTGATTTCGATGCGCACTTGATTGATTATACCATGAGGGAGAAAAAGAGTTTTTTTGCAAATCAATCCCCCAAAGGTGGTAAAATAGCAGGATTCAAAATTCATCATCTGGAGGAAACCGTGTCCAAGTTCGCAATCGTAACAGACAGCACATCTTACATCCCTGCCGAGTATACTGGAAAATACAATCTCTCGGTCGTTCCGCTCACATTGATCTGGGGCAATGAAACCTTTCTTGACGGCATCGACATTCAGCCTGCCGAATTTTACAGCCGCCTGAAAACGGCCAAGGTAATGCCTTCCACATCGCAGCCCTCCCCTGCCGCGATGCAGAATGTGTTTCAAGGGTTGGTCGACAAGGGCATGGATGTTCTGGGCATTTTCATTTCATCCAAGCTTTCAGGGACGGTTCAATCTGCCATTCAGGCAAAGGATCTAATGGGAAGTGCTGGCGAAAAAGTGACCATTGTTGATAGTCAAGCCACCGCAATGGCGCTGGGATTCCAAGTCCTCGCCGCAACACGCGCAAAAGAAGCTGGTGCAAGCCTTCAAGAATGTACTACGCTGGCAGAGAAAGCCCATGAACGATCGGGCATCTATTTTGCCGTGGACACCTTGGAATTTTTACATCGCGGCGGACGTATCGGCGGCGCACAACGCTTCATTGGTGCAGCGCTCAACATGAAACCGATCCTTGCACTCAAGGAAGGTAAAGTGGAAGCGATCGACCGCATCCGCACCAAGAGCAAAGCACATGACCGCATTCTCGAATTGGTCGCTGAACAAACGAAGGGGAAATCTAACATCCGCCTTGCCTCCGTCCACGCAAATGCAGCGGAAGATGCTCAAAAACTCCTCGATCGCGCTGCCTCCGAACTCTCTGCCACAGAGAAAATCTTTACCGAGGTCAGCCCTGTAGTTGGAACACATGCTGGCCACGGCACGGTTGGTCTTGCATACATGTTTGATTAATTATTGACCGCGATGAAAAGACACCCTTCCGAGAATTTGGAAGGGTGTCTTTTCTTAATATGACATTTATCATATTTTCAGAATTACGCGTAAAGTATTTCGCACATGCAGCATCAAACCTAACGAAAGTAAAATTCATTTGTTTTCCAAAGGAGAAATTTCATGAAACGCAATATGTCTGACCTCGATCGCATCATCCGTGTTGTTGTTGCCGCTTTGTTTGGATATCTGTACTTTGGCGGGATCGTCACAGGCACCCTTGGCATTGTTTTGGTCGTGCTGGGTGTGGTGTTCCTGTTCACATCGGTCATTTCCTTCTGCCCGCTGTATACCATTTTCAAGATCAGCACCTTCAATAAATAAACCACTCAGCCCCAAGGATAGAGCGGACGAGTTTTCGCCCGCTCTAAATTTTAATTATGAACAAAATCGAATTCCAACAAAAATTATCCACTTCCGAAAAACCCATCGTCGTTGACTTTTGGGCGACGTGGTGTGGTCCATGTATGATGACGAAACCCATTCTCGACAAGCTCGGGAAGGAATACGCTGAAAAAGTGGAATTCCTGCCGATCAATGCAGATGACTCGCGCGAGATCCTTGAGCAATTCCGTGTATTCGGCATCCCCACCGTCATCACCATTCGGAATGGAAAGGAAGTGGGCCGCGTCACAGGAGCGCAAAATGAAGCGGGGTATCGCATGATGTTCGAGGCATTGGCTGAGGGCAAGGAAGTTAAGGTGCCGCTTACCACCTTCGATAGAATGCTGCGGCTCGGCGCAGGCGGACTCTTCATTATGATCGGCATCTCCACCAGTAACTGGCTTGTTGCAGGCGTTGGCGGAATTCTCGCTTTTATAGGAATCTATGATCGCTGCCCGATCTGGCAGGCGGTAACGGGATTGTTCCGCAAAAAATAGGCGGTATCAAC
>Ga0116204_1000660_pt1 | contig 19789 bp, 21 predicted proteins | sample LakKivwa52mmetaG_FD_94481 | JGI IMG/M metagenome (GOLD analysis project Ga0116204, IMG submission 94481) | Anoxic lake water microbial communities from Lake Kivu, Rwanda to study Microbial Dark Matter (Phase II) - Lake Kivu water 52m metaG | ecosystem: Environmental > Aquatic > Freshwater > Lake...
CCGTCCCCGTTTCCCAGGAACCGGTGAATCCGCATTACCGGGCGGCGGGATGTACGAGCATACCCAGCGGGGAACAATCATCATAAGTGCGGTATCCGCTGCGATCGTCATAATACTGGCATCTGCATTCATATCCGGCCCGGAATGGGTTGCCCTGATTGTACTCCTCATCATGGTCTTCGTGCTCGCAATCATGTCCTCCCTGACCGTTTCCTGCGGCGACGGGCTGCTGAAAATCCGGTTCGGTCCGGTCGGGCTTATCCGGAAAGATTGGCAGTTGTCAGAGATCGCGTCGGTCCGGCCCGTCACAAACCCGTGGTATTATGGCTATGGCCTCCGCTGGACATCCCACGGGAGGCACTATAACGTCTCAGGGAGCGGGGCGGTGGAAATCCTGTTGCTCTCAGGAGAGACATTCCGGATCGGTACCGATGAGCCGGAGGCACTTGCGGGGGCGATCAGCCATGCAATCCAGTGAGAGAAAGGACCTGCGGATATCCGATGTCATCCGTGGATGGCTGGGCTGGTGCCCGCAGAGATCCCAGCGGAAGACACGGACAATCTCCGCTCCGGAACAGGGTCTTCCGGTCCTGGTTCCTGTTCCAGCCGGGCCGGCCTCACCAGCTCCTTCAGCAAGGGGGCTGACAGAACACCGGCCGGAATACCAGGAGAATGTCCTGCTGTTCATCCTGCTTCTGGGGGGATTTTTCTTAAGCGGGGACCTCCGGCTGTTTGCCATGGGCGGGATCATCCGCGCCATCGTGGTTTACTGGGATGCAGGAATGCTCCATGCCGGTGAAAAATTTGCAGTGGAGTCGTTCTTCGGGGAAGTCGTTGGATGGCGGCCGTAGACCTGGGCGGTCTGGGTATTCATCGGCTCGCTGTTCATGCTTGCCGTCTATACCTTCTCCCGCCGGGAGATCTACAACGCCAACAACTGAGGTGAATTATGGAGTTTATGACCGTATGCAAAAAGTATCTCGGCTGGTGCCCGAACGCTCCAGCTATCCGAACCGCGCCGGCGGTCCTTATGGTCCCGCCTGAGAATATTCATCCCGCACAGGCAGGTGACGGAGGGCCTGCAGGAAGTCCCGACAGGATCCGGCATGGCATCAGTATTGCTGCCGGAAGCCTGAAGGCTGTGTTCCGGGGCCGGCAGCTGCTCCGGTTCACCTTCCTTTCAGGTCTCGTGATGCTCTTCCTGATTGCTGCAGAGGATTACATCGCAATGCAGAACGCGAATATCGTGACGCACCTGGATAATTCACTATCCTTCATAATCGGTTTTCCGCCGGAAAATCCGCTGATAGTGTATGATCCCCGGTTTTTCAATATCGGTATTCCTTTAGGAAATTCTTACTTTTCATTTGACATACGGCTCTTCGCGATTGAAATGGTCTGCCTGTTCGGCTTCGCTGTCCTGCTGGCAGACCTGGTTATCTCTGGGACCGGTAAAGGTACATTCAGGCCGCCAACAATCCGGGAGTCAATTGCAGGGGTCGGCGCTCATGTCCGCCCTCTCGCAGCCCTGTCAGTGACGATGGCATTATCCGGAGCCTTTCTGCATGCAATAATATTCCAGACCCAGTTCTTCGGGAAGATCCTCTTTACGATTGAGATGGCCGTCTTCAACCTGCCCTATGCCTACTATTTACAGGGAGAACCGATCTATATGGCCGTTTATCACTCATTCGAGATCATGTTCATCAACATTCTCCTGTTCCTTGTTACACTCTACGTGGTCCCGTTCATCGTGCTGGAGAAAAAGGGGCTGGTTCCCGCTTTGGCGGGGTCTGTGTCCCTCATGAGGCAGACCTGGCGCGAACTGCTGGGCTGTGCGGTAATTTACGGCGCAATTGTCCTTGGAGTTGCTGCCATAGCGCTTTTGATTGGCCAGTCGCCATACCTGCTCAACCATGACTTCGACTTTTTCATAAACATGTCCCGCGGACAGCCGCTCGTGATGGCCGTCTGTTTCCTGTTCCTCACCGGGTGCTGGGCCATGATGGCTGCAGGGTTCACAGCGGGTGGCATTGCATTAACGGAGTTATATTCCTGCGGAACGGATGCAATGGTAAAAAGACCGGAGACCGTCAGGATTATCGTATCAGAGCTGGCCAGCTGACCATTCTTTTTCCTGTCGCGGTAACAGGAAGCTCCGGTAACCGGTATGAGCGGGAATAGCAGAATCGGTTTCAACAATGTTACCCTGTTGTTCGGAGAGAGATGAGAGTGCCTGATCCGATCTGAGTGCCCTGCCCTGGAAGTGACCTGGATCCAGCATCCTTTCGCGTTTCACTTTCACCTTCCTACTGCCACATCACTTATCCCTCTTTCCCGCATACCCTCTTTCATGGACCCGATCATTGCACGGATACGGGGAGAACTGATGGCACAGGCTGATCCGGAGATACAGAAGAGCTCAAAGCGGTTTTTCAGGGAAGCAATCATGTGTTACGGCATGAAAACCGCTACCGTAATCGCCATTGCAAAGAAGTACTGGGTAGAGGTAAAAGGACGGCCCAAACAGGACATTTTCACACTCTGCGAGGAACTCTACCAGTCGGGATTCCTGGAAGAGTCCTTTATCGTTTCAGAATGGGCATATTCCCTCTCGGGCCGGTATGAGAAAAAGGACCTCGAAATATTCCGGCGCTGGATTGATCGGTACATCAGCAACTGGGCTTCGTGTGACGGATTCTGTAACCACACGATGGGTGATTTCTTGGAGCAATACCCGGAATCTGTCGAAGAGCTGAAAAAATGGACGAAATCGAAGAACCGCTGGATGCGAAGGGCTGCAGCCGTTTCCCTTATCGTCCCCGCAAAACATGGTAAATTCCTCAACGAATCCATGGAAATTGCCGGCCTGCTGCTGACCGATACAGATGATATGGTGCAGAAAGGGTATGGGTGGTTATTGAAGGAGGCGAGCAGGAAACACACCGATGAAGTCTTCTCCTACATCATGAAAAACAAGCGGGTGATGCCCCGGACAGCGCTGCGGTATGCGATCGAGCTGATGCCAAAGGATCTCAGGGCTGAAGCGATGAAGAAGGACTGGTAATCCGGTTTTTCTTCTGAATGGGACCGGGTTTACTGAATTTCTGTTCATATGTGCAAAACACGTTGCAATCAACTCCAGATATCATTGAGCTGTCATGCAATGCCCGCCCCTTTTGTTTTAATATTGCGGCAGATGGATTATTGCATTTCAGCCAGGGAGCAATCGGACGTTCTTTTTTGGCCGGGGATTCGATGAAAAAGGGTGTTACCATATCAGACATGTCAGGAAATGTCCGGGTATGGACTGATCCGTATCCTGTACCTTCATGATAGCAGTATCAGCGATTGTACTGCAGTGAGCCGGATCAATCCGCGAGGCTTTCAGCCAGAATACTGATGCTTCTTCCGGGCGGCCAAGCCGGGCAAGGCAGTTGCCCAGTTCATAGTAGGCTTTGGAGAAACCCGGTGCGATAAACACTGCCTGCCTGAGATAAACCAGTGCGAGATCCTCCTTCTGCTGGTTTTTCATCTCCAGTCCCCGCTGGTACAGGTATTGCGCTTCCAGCGGTATGGTTGTATTATTGGATGGTTTCATGGCAATTCCCTCCCTGTTTTTTCCTTCCTGGACGTGCAATTTACCCCCGTGGTCTGGCTTGAGTAAGCGCTTCTTCAGCAATGAACCGTATCATGCAGCTGGCGCACCGGTCCGGTTGCGAGCCTGTTATCACTGCCTGTTGCGAATGAATCATGTCCATAGCCTGGGCAGATATTGTCCGGAGATCGCGGTCGCGATCCACAAGCAGCGGTTTCAGGTATTCAACTGCCCGGGGATCCCCGGCGCTCCCGAGCATGTCAATTGCAAGAATCCGGACCCACTTATCATTCTCTTCAAGGCCGCTAATGAGGTAGTCAACAAGAGGTTTTCTGAACCGGGTCACTGCCGAAGTTGAGGACACCGGAACTGCATGATCCTCTCCCGTCTTTTGTTCCCTGTTGCTGTTCATATGTCCGATCCACCTCCCATAGGGGATTACCCTCCATGGGCATGGGCATATATTCAACATTTGCACGCCGGTTCTGCCGCTCAGGAGTGCAATGAGTCTTTGCCAAAAAGTCTGCCATGCGAATCCGGTAACAGCACAACAGGGGATCTCAAAAGGGTCTTTTTGGTTTTAGAGGCAAAACGCGAATATCCCAGTTCATTTCATCATGATCAAAATATTGGCAGATCAGTATATTTACTACAAGTACCACCCTAGAAGATACTATGGGCATACTCGATCAGGAAAAAGTCGATAAGATCAAACGGGTGCTTAAGTGGCATCAGCGGGGGATGACCATCTCGGACCTGGCCTCTGAGATGAAGATAAACCGGAACCTCGTGGCCAAGTATCTTGATATGCTCCTGATTGCAGGGCAGGTCGAGATGCAGGTGATCGGGGCTGCAAAGGTTTTCTTCCTCTCCCGAAGGGTGCCGATCTCAGCACTTCTGGAGTTCTCGTCCGATATGGTGATTGTTTTTGACAGCGACCAGCGGATACTCCAGGTAAACGAACAGGTTCCCCTCCTGCTGGATACAGGAAAAGAGGCCCTCACTGGTAAAACTCTCCCTGAGCTCGATAATCCGTTTATCCGTGCGATGCAGGCGAGCTGGAACGCGAGGGGCCCGCGGGAAAAAGGTGAATCGGTCTCTGACGTGGACTGCATAATCCGCGGTGAGGAGAAACACTTCCGTGTAAAGCACGTGCCCACAGCGTTTGAAGACGGGAGCGACGGATTCACGTTCATTGTGGAAGATATTACCCCCCGCAAAAAATATGAGGAGATGCTCCGGATCAGCGAAGCCCGGTACCGGGGCCTTGTCCAGTCATCCGGTGAGGCGATCATCGGGAGTGATCCCGAAGGGATTATTATCAGCTGGAATCCTGCCGCAGAGCGGCTCTGCGGGTACAAGGAGGGCGAAGTCATTGGAAAACCAATGAATCTGCTTGTCCCTGCAGGGAGCCAGGCCACACTCCCGGGTATCCTGAAGCGTGTTCACCAGGGCGAATCTTTCCGCCGTCACGAGATGAAGATGATGAGGAAAGGAGGGGCAGTCCTCGATGTCCTGATCACCATCTCACCAATTCTTGGCGAGTACGGGGCAGTTACCGGTGCCTCCTCGATCGCACGGGATATTACCGGGGAAAAGATGGAGCAGTACCTCCGGGAGCATGAAGACCAGTACCGTACGCTTGTTGAAGATCTGAATGTGGGAATTTACCGGAGCACCGGCGACCCCCGTGGCAGGTTTGTCTGGGGGAATACCGCGCTCCTGCACATCCTGGGATACACGAACATTTCAGACCTGCAGGATGTTCCGGTTATTGACGTCTTTTCAGATCCCGCTGCACGTCTGGAGCTTTTGGAGGACCTGCGGAAAAAGCAGTTCGTAAAAAACCGGGTACTGCATCTCAGAAGGCCGGAAGGTACCCCGATTAGTGTCAGTGTGACCGCACTTGCAGAGTTCGATGAGAACCGAAATGTGGTATTCATCAACGGTATTGTTCAGGATATAACCCACTTTACCAACCACCATAACGGATCAGCGGAAGTTGCCCGGTAACAAAAAAATTTCCGGATCCTGTGACTGATTTTCCTCTGGTATTTTCCCTGGAGCAGCTTCTGGCAAATACCGGGTATTTCAAAAGTTTTTAAGGCCGGGATTCGGCTGTTGCATTCTGCCGGAAAATTTTTTTTAATTCAAATGCCCAGACCTTTTAAAAATCGTTCGTGGAGTCGGGTATCTCCTCCAAGCTCCGGGTGAAATGAGAACGCCATATGGTGTCCTGACTCAACGGCAACAATGCCCTGGGGAATACGGGCGGTTATTGTTACCCCGCTGCCGGTTGCTGATACCAGCGGCGCCCGGATGAAAACCGCGTGGAATGCAGCCCCGTTCAGGCCTTTTATAGTGATATCCGCCTCAAAGGATTCCTTCTGCCGCCCGAATGCATTCCGATCAACGGTCATATCCATGAGGCCGAGCGGGTGGATACGCGGATCATCAACGCGGCCTGCCATCAGCACCATGCCGGCGCAGGTTGCAAAGATGCCCCCCGGGAAGGAACGAATCGGTTCGAAAAGCCCGTTTTTATCAATGAGCCGCGAGATGGTCGTTGATTCGCCACCGGGAATGGCAAGGGCATTGCACTCCGCAAGGTCAGCAGGGCTCCGGACTTCAAAAACCCCCGATGACGGGCCATGTCCCATCCGCTCAAGTGCTAGCAGGAATGCGTCAATATGTTCGCTGACATTTCCCTGCAGTGCAAGTACACCGATCCTAGCGTCCACGGGTCTGCAGCACCTCATCGTCCCTGAGGGTGTGGACATCGAGACCGGGCATGGCATCACCGAGACCGGTGCTGACCTTTGCCAGGACCTTAGGATCGTTGAAGTGGTTGACCGCTTCCACGATTGCCTTTGCCATGTGCTCGGGACTTGATGATTTGAAGATCCCCGACCCGACAAAGACACCGTCCGCGCCAAGCTGCATCATCATGGCTGCATCCGAGGGTGTGGCGATACCGCCTGCCGAGAAGTTCACGACCGGCAGTCTGCCGCGTTCTGCGCACTCGATGACCAGTTCTGCGGGAGCTTCAATCTCGCGTGCGTAATCGGTCATTTCCTGTTTGTCAAGACCCCGCAGCATACGAATCTCGCCCATGATCGTGCGCATGTGGCGGACGGCTTCGACAACATTACCGGTACCAGCCTCTCCCTTGGTCCGGATCATGGCAGCCCCCTCGTTAATCCTGCGCAGCGCCTCCCCGAGATCGCGTGCACCGCAGACAAAGGGGACCTTGAACTGTTTCTTATCGATATGGTATTGCTCGTCTGCCGGCGTCAGGACTTCGCTTTCATCGATCATATCCACACCAAGGACTTCGAGTACCTGGGCTTCAACAAAGTGCCCGATCCGGACCTTCCCCATAACCGGAATAGAGACCGCTGCGATGATCTCGGCAACCTTTTCAGGATCCGCCATGCGGGCAACGCCGCCCATCTTCCTGATATCAGAGGGGACCCGCTCCAGTGACATGACTGCGACTGCCCCGGCTTCCTCGGCGATTTTTGCCTGCTCGGCATTTACAACATCCATGATAACGCCCCCTTTCTGCATGGATGCGAAGCCGCGCTTGAGAAGCTCAGTGCCAAATCTCAGTTCCTTCAGTTTCATATGCCGGTACTATTGATCAGCACACCCAATAAAAACAATGTACAAACGGCAAGGGTTGCACCCATCAGGGTGACCGCCCGCGCTGCCCGGATGATGTCAGAGCCGGCCTCGTCCAGCGTCCGCTCAGGATTGCCGATCGTATACACGCCGGGTTTTTCAAACTGAATACCGATTCCCCCGGCCATTGCTGCCATGACGATCCCCCCGTTGAAACCGGGGCGGTTTCTGCCATCGCGGCGTATCATCCGGACGGCCGGAAAAAACCTGCCGCAGAAGATGAAATACACGAGAAGGAGAAGAACGGTTATCCGTGCGGGAATAAAATTGAAACGGTCATCCATCCGCGCTGCGCACCAGCCAAGCCGCTCGCGCTCGTCGCGGTATCCAAGCATGGCATCCATGGTGTTTGCTGCCCGATACACCGCTGCCCCGGCAAGGCCGAAAACTGAGAAGAACAACAAGGGTGAAATAATGCTGTCTGTAAGGTTTTCTGTCATGGACTCATACCCTGCGGAAAGGATATGGTTACGTCCGAGTCGGGCCGTATCGCGGGAAACCAGCAGTTTCACCTGGTCCCTTCCGCTATCAATACCATCCTTCAGGGCAGCAACAACCGCGAGGGTATGCTCTTCCAGCGAGTGCCATGCAAAACAGCTCTTCAGGAGGAGCGGTGCGAGGAGCAGGTACAGGAACCATGGGGCGGTACCGGCGACGTAAAAAGGCAGCGCAAAGAGGGCCGCGGTGATAACCCAGAACACAACACCCGCACACCGCTGGACTGAGGGAGAGAACAGCTCCGGTCTCCCCCACCAGCCGATGCGGCCCAGCAGTGCAACCGGGTGATACGGAGAATGCGGATCGCCAAAAAGCCGGTCCACTGCCAGCGCGGCAAGAAGAACGAGCACAGAAAGCGCTATCTTTGACGGTACCATGCGTAGAGTGCACCAACAATCAGGATAATAAAAGCAGCAAGATTGAGCAATTCGATATCCGAGTAAAGCCACCCGCAGTACAGGATCAGCCCGATGCCCATGGTGATCATCAGCAGGTGCGGCCGGCCATGGGCTACCGGTTGCATCGGGTATTCTTCCTGTACTTTTGGTCTCATGTGCTGGATGGAGACCACAGATACCGGTATTGCCGCTTTTACTGCACCATATCCGGCGAGTATCTCCAGAGTGAAAACTCCTTCCCCGCAATCTTTCCGGATGGGGATGCTGAGAACTGCTTCATCCACAATATACATGTTTTCATGAAAAAAATCGGTGAACATGCTGGCATTAGAAGAGGTGATAGTGATATGAATGGGTGCACCGCGATTTAAAACTTTCAAGACGAGCCCCATACCGGGTTCAGCAAGTACCTTTTCCCGCGGTATATCGATCGAGCTGATGCCGGTACGGTTGAGAAAGATCTCATACCCGGCTTCGCCAGGTCCCGCACCGGAAGACAACAGAATCGTAATGGGCTGCGGGAGGTGCATTCCAGCACCTTGACCGGTTAATGACCTGCGGGAGGAAGGAGGTTGGGGATACCCTCGTGGATGGGGTACCCGACGCGGCAGGCCGCACAGTGCAGTTCCCCTTCAAGAATCTCCTTCTCGTTCTCCGTGTCGACATGGAGCGTCAGATCTCCCTTGCAGACAGGACAGCAGAGAATATCCATCAGTGACCGCTTCATACCAGTTCTTCCCGCATGTCGATTATCTGGGTTACCTCAGGACCGGTCGAAATGAGCGTGATCGGGCATCCGATGTCATCTTCAGCGATTTTGAGGAAATCCCTGGCTTTCCTGGTCAGCTTATTATAATCTGTCACGCCAAAACAGGCCTTGTCGACCCGGTCGATACCGGTAATGGCGGCCTGGGTACAGCCGTTAATCATTGCCGAATAACGGGCCATCCCCCCGTCCCAGCCACCGATGCGCCTCTTGCGGTGCGTGACGGTTCCGAATTCCTGGATTCCCATTGCATCGGATTTCTCAAAGCTCATTTCCGTGCTGAACGGTCCCTCGCCGACACGGGTTGGGTAGGCCTTGAAGACAACAACAACATCGTCAATCCGTGTGGGACCGACCCCGTTGTCTGCAGCTATCTGGGATGCGGAAGTGTCCTTGCTTGTCACGAAAGGATACGTCCCGTAATACAGCGAGATGCCAAAGCCCTGGGTCCCTTCGAGAAGGACGGTATGGTCCTTTTTCAGCTCTTCATCGATTGCCTTGGGGACATCCATCAGGTATTCCGCAAGTTCGGGAATGTCTTTTGCCTGCGGGGAGACCCGCATGACCCGGTCAGAGTTTGCCGGTCCGCAGCCGGAGCCCGTGCTGCCGATCTTCTTGGAAAGGTGGTCGCTCCCCTTGTCACGTGCGATATGATCCTCGGTAATGATCCCGCAGCGCCTGTCAACAAAGACCCTCCCTCGTACACCAAGCATATCGACTTCGTGTTTTAATACCCGGGGATCGACAAGGACGCCGCTGCCAATGCAGAGTTTTGCATCTTTATACACAAAACCGGACGGCACCATGCGGACACCATATTCCGTGGTCCCGACCTGGACAGTGTGTCCGGCATTCGGACCCACACCGCCGCGGGAGATGATTACGGGTTTGTCTTTAAAAGCGATATGGGCAACAACCTTGCCCTTCCCCTCATCCCCAAAAAATCCACCAACGATGATTGTACAGCTCATTGTCTTTCATGTAGTATTGGTCAAGTTCCAAAATAAACTATCCCTCAGGAATACCGGCTGACAAATCACGCTGTGCCGGACGAGATGAAGGGAAAAAGTGATGGATCAGAGTGTTTTAATGAACTCATCCATTCTCTGGAGAGCTGTACCCAGGTCTTTCCTTGAAACCGCATAGGCACACCGGAGATGGTCCTCCCCGCCGGCACCAAAGACACTGCCCGGGACGACGGCAACACGCTGTTCTTTCAACAACCGTTCGGCAAATTCAACATCTGAAAGGCCGGTCGTTTTAACTGACGGGAATGCATAGAAAGCACCCTCTGGGACATGGCAGGGCAGGCCAATCCGGTTCAGCCCGGCAATAAACATGTTGCGACGGAGGCGGTATTCATTCACCATGCTGTTCTTCTCTTCCTCCGCTGACCTGAGGGCTTCAACAGCCCCGACCTGCCCCATCACCGGAGCGCAGAGCATGATATACTGGTGTATCGTGAGTGCTGCCTCCAGCAGTTCCTGAGGTGCACAGAGATATCCTATCCGCCAGCCGGTCATTGCATAGGCCTTCGAGAACCCGTTGAGGGTGATCGTCCGTTCCCAGAGATCGCTTACCGTCGCGGCAGCACAGTGCTTTTTTTCGTACGTCAGTTCGGCATAGACCTCGTCGCTGATCAGGAGGAGGTCGTGATCGATCACGATATCAGCGATCGCTTTCAGGTCGCTTTCGGTCATCACACCGCCGGTCGGGTTGTTCGGGAAATTGATGATCAGGGCTTTCGATTTACCGGTGATTTTTTCTGCCAGCGAGTCCGGGTTCAGCCTGAAGTGGTCTTTTTCCGTGCACCGGACCGGGACTGGTGTACCTCCGGCAAGGGTGACGCAGGGGCCGTACGAGACATAACTCGGTTGTGCGATGAGTACTTCGTCTCCCGGATCCACGATTGACCGGACGGCGATATCCAGTCCTTCTGATACACCAGTGGTGATGATCATCTCGGTATCTGCGGAATACCGGAGATTATAATGCTGGGCAAGATACCGGGAAAGGCCGTCACGGTGGGTCTGGAGCCCTTTGTTGGAGGTATAGGATGTTGTACCCTGTTCAATCGAGTAGATGCTCGATTCGCAGATGTTCCATGGAGTACGGAAATCCGGTTCGCCAACCCCTAGGGAGATTACATCCTCCATAGTCAGGACAAGGTCGAAAAATTTCCTTATCCTGGATGGCGGGATCTCCTCGGCACGCTTTGATACATAGTTCCGCATGGTTGCACCCTACGGGGATACGGGCAGGCGTTCCGGCTCTCGCAGTTCAAAGAGTGTATTGCCGTTCTCCTTGTACGACTTCATGATGATATGCGTCGCGGTTTCGCGAATCCGGTCCATCGGTGCCACATATTCAGATACGAACCGGGATACTTCCTGCATGTTTTTGCCGGTCACGAGAAGCTGGAGGTCATAGGTACCGGTCATCAGACGAAGGGTCTTGACCTGTCTGAAACGGGAGAGCCGCTCTGCAATCCTGTCATACCCGTAATCGCGTTCTGGACTGACCTTGAGTTCGATGAGAGCGGAGACCTCGCCGTTTCCAGCCTTCTCCCAGTTGATCACAGTTGAATATCCCTTGATCACCTGTGCAGCTTCAAGTGCAGAGACCCGCGCTGCAACCTCTTCGGCGGTAAGGCTGGTCATGGTCGCGATTTCTTCTGCTGAGAGCCGGCTGTTCTCCTCAAGAATCCGGAGGAGTTCGAGATCTTTTTCATCCATTTCTTTTCACCTGAACCAGGTTTTCAACCATTTTGCTTCCATCTGGGATACGTCAAGGTCTTTGAGTCCATTAAGGCGGGGATCCTTGAGAACGACTTCCCGGATCTTGACGGTGTTCGAATCGAACCACATCTCCTTGGTCCTGCCATACCGCCCACGGCTCACGACCCGGGTATTGATCACCCCGAGCATGTTCAGCTCGGAGATGAGATCAGTAATCCTCCGGTGCGTGAGTACGTCAAGCTCCACGGAAGGTGCGATATCCTGGTATATACGTGAGACTTCTCCGCTCGTAAAGATATTCTGTCCCAGTTTCTCAAGAGTCAGCATCGAGAAGAGGATGAGCTTGCTCTGGGTTGGCAGGGTCGCGATGCATTCAATCATGCTGTCGGTCTCAATCTTGGCCTGGGCCTGCTTCACATGGGCTTCGGTAACCTGCGTTGATTCGTCCCGGTCAGCAAGTTCACCGGAAATCCTGAACAGGTCCAGCGCTCTCCGGGCATCACCGTGCTCCTGTGCCGCAAGTGCTGAACAGAGCGGGATGACGCCTTCTGCAATTGCACCTGGTACAAATGCACCTTCTGCACGCTGTGCCAGGATATCCACGAGCTGCGGGGCATTGTAGGGGGGAAATACAATCTCTTCCTCGGAGAGGGAGGAGAGGACCCGCGGGTCAAGGAAGTCCTTGAAACTGAGGTCGTTGGAAATCCCGATGATACTCACTTTGGAGTTCTTGAGATCGGAGTTTATCCTTGTTAAATTGTAGAGCGTATCGTCACCGCTTTTCTTGACCAGCTTGTCAATCTCATCCAGTACAATGACCAGGCCCCCGCCACCCGCTTCAAGCTGGTTCTTCAGTTCTGCATATACCTGATCGGTTGGCCAGCCAGTCATGGGGATATGGGTTTTTGCCTTGTCGCTGGCCATTTCATCAACAACATCAAGACATTTGGCAATCTGGGCAAGCACCCGGTACTGGGTATCAATTACTTCGCAATTTAAGTGAACAATACGGCAAAGGGTTCCCATCTTGCTGCTGGCTTTTTCAAGTTCAGCACCAACATACCGGACACACGCGGTCTTTCCGGTGCCGGTTTTCCCATAAATAAGAATATTCGAAGGTGTTTCATTCCGGAGGGACGGGGCAAGAATAGAGGCCACTTCATCGATCTGGGGTTTCCGGTGAGGGAGAATCTGGGGACGGTACGAGTGCCGGAGGACCTCCCGGTCCTTGAATATCCGGTTATTGATAAGGTATTTCTTAAAAAGGCCTGTTGATGGATCTTCTGTTTTGGGCATAGTTACACAGTGGAGCTGAGCATTGGCGGGACTAGACTAAAAAACGATCGGTTTGTCCTGAATATAAACCCCTTTGCTTCCAATGGAATTGTCACGATATTTCGTTTCTTTTTAAAAAAACCTGTTTTTTGGGGTATTTTTTATGTTATATTTTTTCCTGTCGAATGCTACAGCAGACTTCCGGCGAATTTATGTTCCTGACCATTATCGGAAAAAACCCGTTGGGCCATGTTTTTTTCCTTCAAAGGGGGACACCCCTTCATTTCGTGTGGAAACGAAAAAAGAACCAGTTCTCTCTTTTTGAAATATCTAAAAAAAGCCAATTTTAAATATATTATTAATAGTATATAAATTGTGTGAAATGTGTTTGGGATTATTGATAATTGACAAGCAGGTTGAAACAGCGGGTCAACCGGGATCTTTTTTGACAGAGGACAACCTGAGATCTGATTTTCCACTGGAACTAATGGGGTGTGTGGTGCAACAATAAGATGACCAGAAGTTAATTACGCAGGTAAGAATTCCAGAGTCGCTGAGACTGATATCGAAATAATAAAGCAGGAATTCTCAATACTGATAAAAGGTAATATCTCATCTGCCATGAGCCATAACCATATCAGACAGCTCGAAATTACCGGCGCGGTTATTACAGTATCCACAACCCGAACTGTTGATAACGACACCAGCGGAAAGACCATTATCAGACTTCTTGAAGAAAAAGCTATTCCTATCCAGCATTATGCCATTGTACCTGATCGAATCGAAGCCATCCGGAACGAACTTTTCATTGCAATAAAAAAGGCCAACTGTATTGTCATCAACGGGGGAACCGGTCTCACCCACGATGACTGTACTATTGAGGCTGTTTCCCCCCTGCTGGAAAAGAGGATTGAAGGATTCGGGGAATTCTTCCGGATGAAAAGTATCCAGCAGATTGGAACAGCCTCTATGCTCTCCCGGGCGGTTGCAGGCATTATTGAGGGAAACGTCATATTCTGTATTCCGGGCTCGACGCCGGCAGTTACCCTGGCAACCACAGATCTGATCCTTCCGGAAATCGCACATATCATCAGCCATGCGAACCTTTGAAATCAAGGATCTGTTTTCCCGGAACAACCATCAGAGATTACCGGATAACCTGGAGCAGCGCCACCCGCTCGAGAACCAGATCAACAATGCGTTCACTCCCGCCGGCAGCTGCCAGCTCTCCTTGTGAGATTGAGAAGGTATTCATCAATTGTGCTGTCTTCTCAGGATCGATAATATCCCATCGTTCCTGGTGGACAAAACGGAATACTGGCTCAAATGCCTCCCAGAACGTTGTCCGTGGCGGATAACAGCAGATGTACATCCGGTTCTCTCCCTTGTGAATCCCAAAAGAGGCTGCCACGCTGCACTGCCGCGAGCCGGCAGCAAACAGGAGACATTCCATCTCAAGGGTGTTTGAGATATTATTCCCCTCTTCAAATGCCCGCACAGCCCGTTTCACAGCAGACACCGCATGACTTCTGCCCGCCAACAAATCCGCATTGAAACAGATGATACAGGTGTCATGGTCAGCGGTAACCGAACGGAGATCCTGGAGGACTCCTGCCAGGTCGTGAACGGTACACGTAGCAGCCCGGATATCGCTGATGACCGGTCGATATGACATACAATCACCGGAAGTGAGCGAGCGTTGACTGTCCGCTGTTATCGGTCTCATCTGAAGAATTTTCCTCCTGCTGTACATTTCCGGGTTTCGCAGTCTTTTTGCCTTCCAGCTGGATAAAGATCTGTTCAGCAATTCCGCGCCCGATGATCTTCATTACGGATTCAATCCCTGCTTCCAGGACAGCATCCGGCGAGGTGATGTTGTTGTTGAAAAGCCGGCGTGCCCTGACCCGCCCGATACCCCGCAGTCTCACCAGCGGCAGGAGCTCACGTCGTATACCGTTCTTCATGCAGGTCTCATACTCCCGGATCGGGAGCGAGAATGCGGGTGCAACCATGCGTGAAAGTTCTGCTGTGGCATGCAGGAGCCAGTTGAGACTTTCGACCATCCCGTACACGTCACCGGGACCAACGGTATAGCGCTCACAGATCCTGGCATCGGGCAGTTCATCAGTCCAGTCAGAAAGAAGCATTGCCGTCTTGATTGCACGGAAATAATGTTCCACCTCTTCCTCATCCGTTGGGAGGGGAAGCCAGAGCGAGTCCTCATGCTCAGTGATCATCCGCTCCAGCTGCGGCCGGTCAGAGTTCCGGACATAAAGGCGGGGCATATCCGGAGTGCTGCAGATGAGCTGGAGGAGGCCGATATCGGTATAGTCCGTTCGTTCCCGCAGGGTGGTTACTATCTGTGCTGCGCTCCGGGGATCGATATAGAGCCGGGAGACCAGAGAGCCGAGCTCGGTAGCACCGAGATGCTCGCCAATCTCCATCACCATCTCCGATTCAACGAGGAATTTCAGGGAGGTATACACCGCCCGCTGCATGAGACGGCCCTGGCGATGTTCGTGGACGTAAAAGCTCCGGTTCATGAATGCAGTCAGTTCCGGGCGGGTTCCTGCAAATCCTGAGGCGATGAGAGAAAGGATGTGGGTATACAGGGCAGTTGGTTCAGCAATCTTGGAGTGCACTTCCTCAGCCGGCGCGTCGATATACCACTCGAAAAGCTCCTCAACCTGGCCCGCATCTTTGGCAATCAGTACTGCCTCTCCGTAGGGATCCAGACGGGGGCGTCCTGCCCTTCCCGCCATCTGGTGGTACTCGCTTGCCGGGATGGGTTGCATTCCCTCACCGGCAGCAAACCGGAGATAATCCCGGATGATGACCCGCCGGGCCGGGAGGTTCAGTCCCGCTGCAAGTGTCGGCGTGGATGAGATGCACTTGATTTGCCCTTTGCGGAACCCCTCCTCAACGATTCTCCGTTCCTCCCGGCTGAGCCCGGCATGGTGAAATGCGGAGCCTCTGGCAACACACAGTGCGAGGCTTTTTGCCATCTCTGTCTCTGCCGTGGCTTCGAGCTTGTCAGCGCAGGCCTTCAATTCCGGGTCCCCGCTCTTGATTACCCCGGCAGCCCGTTTTGCAAAAGCCTCGGCATTCCGGCGCGAGGAGACAAATACGAGACACTGCCCGCCCTCTGCAATTGTATCCAGGCAGAGGTTGAGGTCCTCGAAGTTCCTGGACACCTGTTTCACCGGGCGCTCCCCCTCGCGGAAATGGATCCGGTCGTTCCAGAACACGCCCTGACGGAGGTCCACCGGGCGCCAGGTGCTGGTGACGAGGTCCGCCCCAAGCCACCTCGCGAGGAGCTGCGGGTTGCCGATAGTTGCCGAGAGACCGATAACCTGCATGGCCGGGTTCCGGTACCGCAGCTTGGCGATGACCATCTCAAGGGTAGGGCCGCGGTTATCGGAATCGATAAGGTGGACCTCATCGATTACGAGCAGGGTGATATCCTGGATCCAGCGGGCACGGTTACGCAGGAGGGAGTCGACCTTCTCACTCGTGGCAACAATGATGTCATTTCTGCCCAGCGAGTCATCCCGGCGATCGAAATCCCCCGTGGCGATTCCGACCCGGACACCCTTTCCCTCAAAATCATCGAATTTCTCGCTTGCCAGCGCCTTGAGCGGGACGATATAGAGGCATTTCCCTTTTTTTGCAATGTGGGTATGCATCGCCATCTCCGCGATCAGGGTTTTACCGCTTGCCGTGGGAATGGAAACAAGCAGGTTCTTTCCTTCCAGCATCCCTGTCTGCACACACTCCGCCTGAGGGGGATAGAGCTCCGCGATCCCGCTGTCGATATAACGTTGTTTGAGGTTTTCCGGAATCGGGAGTGTGGAAGTCAGCATGGCAAAACCCCTCCAATGACCCCTTTAATTCCACTGAAATTCACTGGTATTATGGCTCTTTTTAGCAATACTAACCGTAATGCGGAATTACCCTCCAGTGGAAATAACGGGAAACGCATAAATATAAAGTGATGTTTTTATCACTGGGACCCATCATCAGTAATAATAACTGATCATGTCCTGTTTTGACTCTTTCTTCTTCTTGTCAAGGAAGGCAAAAACATTTTCGTGAGGCACACCCTCGATCAGCATATCGATTGCCGCCCGTGCCGTTTTCATCTGCTCCGGGTACCCGATGAGCGCTACCGTTTTGCCAAAAACGGAGATCTCGACATCGGTCATGTCCTCGATCTGTTCGCGGGCCCTGCCGTCTTTTCCGATAATCCTGCCCCTGAGACGGTCCAGCTGGCGGGGACCTTCCGCCATTGCCGAGAGATCGATAACATCGAGAAGCAGGTCCTCGTCCTCGATCATCTCAAAGGCACGCTCCGGTGAAAAACCCCGGTTGATGGCATTGATTATCTCAACAGCCCGGAGAAGCGGTATCGTGTTCTCATCCGATGCTTCGACTTTAACAAGACCCTTCTTGCTGTCAACGGTTATTGTCGTGTTTGTTTTTGTCTCCAGATCTTTTTTGGTTGCACCGGCCTTGCCTATCAGTACACCAACCCTGCTTCCTGCAATCTTAACTTCCTGCATCATGAATTATCCTCCTGATATTTTGGATCGTGCGGGCTCGTTTCTCACCATATCTGTATTTCACTAACCTGATAAACGGGTATCATGGTTCAGCTTCATTAAGCCCCGTGACGGCATTGAACAATTCAACATCTGTACGTACATCACAGCGGTTTTTGAAAAACCGGTTGATGTTCCTGATATCCCTCATCAGGAACGGGAGGGCGCGGGGGTGATCGCGGGTGACGGACTGGCCCATATCTATGATGTATGGTTTGTCTCCGTACAATATATTGAACTCGCTCAGATCCGCATGCACCAGCTCTGCCTTGTTATACAGCGTATCGATGATCCCCGTGATCCGAGCATAGGTCTCCTGAGGGTCTTCCAGCTCAACATTGCGGATCTGGGGAGAGGGGCTCTCCCCTTCCCCGATAAATGACATGATGAGAATATTCCTGTCCCAGACCAGCGGCTCGGGAACCGCGATCCCCGCATCACGGGCGCGGACGAGGTTTGCGAATTCCTTTCTGGTCCACGCAAAGATGAGCTCTTTTTTTGCCTTCTTGACATGAGAGAAACGGCGATCGCCAAGGATATACGAGCTCATCGTGGTAAAATTCGCCGTCTGGATCCGGTAGATCTTGATGGCGATTGCGGCGCCTTCACGCTCGCCGTAAAAGACATTCGCCTCTTTTCCGGTGCTGATGGATCCTCCGATTACCGAGAGCCATTTTTTATGCACAAGCTTGTAGAGCGCGAGAAGCGTAACCTCATCAAAAACATCCTCCCGTACCTTGAACTGGTCCGCATCCTTGATCCGGATCCCCATCTCCTCGAGACGCTGATCGAACCGATCCTGTTTTTTGTCGATCTCGTTACCGGAACTCACGAGCGGGTCACCATCTTACCTGCCTTCGCTCACCGGATATAGTCCCGTACCGGGGCAAGGATCTCGATGAGCGATTCACCGCATGCCTTCTTGAGATCCATCGGGTGCACTTCACCTTTGCCGTAGGCAGCCTCAAGATCAGTATAGGATCCGAAAATCCGGTCGCCACCGAATTTCTCCGGCCGTCTGATAGTGATCTCAGGAAGGCGGGAGAATACGTGATGCTGGAAGATCTGGAGGATCGGGTTCTCGGGAATCTCCGGCGGGCAGAATGCTTTCTGGCACTTCTTTTTAATATCGTCCTCACTGTCAGCCACCGAAATGTAATTTCCCTGGGATGAGGACATCTTCTTGCCGTCAAGCCCGTTGAGGATCGGGGTATGGATACAGACCGGAGCTTTATACCCGAAATTGACGAGGTGCTCCCGGGCAAGCATATGGATCTTCCGCTGGTCGATACCCCCGACTGCGGCATCCGCCTTCAAAAGGGCGATATCCGCCATCTGCATGATGGGATAGATCATCTGGGAGACGGTTGGGTGGTCCATCTGCCGCCCCACCTCGTCCATGCTTCTCGTTGCCCGGTTCAGGGTGATCTCCTGAGAGAGCCGCAGGACCAGGAGTTCATAGTCCCGGTTGAGCTGGACGTCCGATCCGAGGACATAGTTCACGCTCTTGAGGCCAAGTCCCTCGAAACAGCGTTTGTTGTACTCGGCAAGCTCCCTTACTTTTTCCATCGTTCCTTTCCGGTTCAGGAAGGCATGGAGATCGGCAAGCAATACCGTAACCTCAAAACCGGCAGCCTGGAGATCGACCAGTTTGTTGATCGTGACGAGGTGACCGAGGTGGATCTCACCGCTGGGCTCATACCCGGCATAGACTCGTTTCGCGGGCTGTAAAAGAAGTGCCCGGAGGTCATTGTCCGTGACGACTTCGACTGTGTTCCGGGTAACACGTTCGTATGCGTCCATCAAAAATAATGGGCGATGATGGGTGTTAATGGTTATTCTGGATGGTTTTGAAATTGAGGGCTGCGTTGGTGGCGGCAACGGATTTGGCCGCATCCTTTTCACCGCCCATCATCGCGCGTATCGCATCGATGTTCTCGACAACGACATCGGCTTCCTGGTGGATGGCCTGGAAGAAGCAGAGCTCGTTTTTGTTTGCGTAGATCGAGTCCTCGAAAATACAGTTTTCCCACAGATCGGACCGCTGCCTGCCGAGATCCATGGCGAACTCCTTGAGCTCGGCGGTGCTCTTGAGGCCTGCAATCTTCTTGATGAGCCCGAGACGGGGATGTGCATTGATGAGCTCGAGAACACGCTCTTTACTGACCGGCTTCTTCGTGGTCATCTGGATTGCGTGCATATGCATCATCGTGGTCGGGACGATCATCGCC
>Ga0116204_1000661_pt1 | contig 19777 bp, 17 predicted proteins | sample LakKivwa52mmetaG_FD_94481 | JGI IMG/M metagenome (GOLD analysis project Ga0116204, IMG submission 94481) | Anoxic lake water microbial communities from Lake Kivu, Rwanda to study Microbial Dark Matter (Phase II) - Lake Kivu water 52m metaG | ecosystem: Environmental > Aquatic > Freshwater > Lake...
CTTGTGAATTCGATGCACATTACCAGCTCGGTCTTCATCAATGATGATGAAAGTGGACTGCATCACGATTACGACAAATGGCTGGAGAAACTTGCCCCACACGAACCTGTGCATCAATACCGCCACAACGATACAGGCGAAGACAATGCCGACGCGCACATGAAACGTCAAGTAATGGGACGCGAAGTTGTCGTGGCGGTTACGAACGGTCAACTGGATTTCGGGACGTGGGAACAGATCTTCTACGGCGAGTTTGATGGCCATAGAAGAAAACGCGTGCTGGTCAAAATTATCGGTGAATAGGAGCAGAGCAATGAAATTAAAAGGAAAAAAAATCGCCATGCTGGTCGCTGAAGGGGTTGAAGATTATGAATATTTTGTCCCCATGATGCGGCTGCAGGAGGAGGGTGCTCAGGTACTCACGGCTGCTTTAGAATTGAAACCCCTTAAAGGTAAAAATGGATTAACGATAACACCCGACGCATTGATCGAATCGCTAAATGCAGATGAACTTTTTTCGATCATCATCCCTGGCGGCTGGGCTCCAGATAAATTACGCAGGTATGATGTCGTCAAAAACCTTGTAAAGAAAATAGATGACGCCAAAAAGATCGTTGGCATTATTTGCCACGGCGGCTCCACCGCGATCTCGGCGGGCATCATCAAGCAAGGTCAGCGCGTAACAGGCTCAACGGGCATCAAGGACGATCTCGTCAACGTTGGCGGGGTTTGGGTGGATGAGCCCGCCTTCCGCGAGGGCAACCAGGTTTGGGGCAGGGTCGTGGCGGACATTCCCGACTTCAACCGCGAGCTTGTGAACGCCCTAGTCGAGGGATAGCGGCTTCCCTTTCATCGTCTCAGGGATGGGGATGTTCAACAGACTCAGGATGGTGGGCGCGATCTGCAAATGGGAGATGACTTCACCTGTATCGCCTCTGCCACTACGGGACGGCTGGATCACGTAAAAAGGCACATCTCTCTGCTCTGACGTAGTTCCACCATGCGCCCCATCAGCATTAATGCCATGATCGCCCGTTACAAAAATCGTATAACCCAACTCGCGCCATTCCATTAGAAGCGGCGCGAGTTTTGCATCTTGATAGATGGCGTGATTACGATATTCTTTGGTATCTGAGCCGTAGGTCTCGCCGTGATAATCCATACCCATCGGATGCAGCAAAAGATAATCGGGGGAATATTTCCGAACAAGATGCGCCGCCGTGTTGAACAACTCGATATCAGGGTACTCGTCCTGCGTGTAAAAACGCCCATGTTGAATGTTTAGCATTTCGTCATCCACTTCCCTGTCGGCAATGGGATCAAATGGCGCGCGATTGTATAATTCTGAATACCAATAATAGGCTGCGGCAGCAGTGACCTTGCCCGCAGACTTCAATGCTTGAAACACATTTGGCATGTTCGAAAGCCGCACAATGGAATTGGCAACGATGCCATTCTCACTCGAAAACGTTCCTGTGTGGATCGTTTCGTACATTGGGCGGGACATGCTGGGCAGTTCGCCGATGATCTTATACAAGCTGGCTTGCCTTGTTTCAACGAGGTGACCAAGAAACCCCATATTGGATTTGGCAACATCATAACGCAGAGCATCAGAGAGGACGAGGATGACCTTGTTCATAACACCTCAAATACAAGCGGTTCGCTATCTTGGATACAGCGAACCGCTTCTACCTTAATACTCAGTTTTTCGGATCAGGCTTTCAAAATCAAGACTGCTTTGTCGGAGCAGGTCACTTTGCAGGCATCGCCAATACTTGGCAAGCTGAGCGAGGGGCGGTTGAAAGTGTCCATGCTGAACTTGCGCTTGCCGATCATCACTTCTACCCGCACAACGGACCCGAGGAAGGTGATATTTTCGACTTTGGCGTCGAACACGTTTTCCTTCTTGCCTTCGGACAAGAAGCTCAGGCGTTCAGGGCGGATCGCAACTGTGACTTTGTCCCCTTTGCTCATCCCCTTGAAATCATTGGTCGATTCAAGGCGGATGCCGTCCATATCCAGCGCGCCCTTGCTTGGATCTACGATCTCAGCTTCGGCTGTGTTCAATGAACCGACAAAGTTCGCAACAAAGCGGGTGGTTGGGAAGTTGTAAATCTCAAACGGTGTACCAACCTGTTCCATTTCACCTGCATTCATGACAACGATGCGGTCGGAAAGGGAAAGCGCTTCTTCCTGATCGTGGGTGACATAAATGGCAGTAATGCCAAGCCGTTGTTGAATACTGCGGATCTCTGCACGCAGTGAGATGCGAATCTTCGCGTCCAGTGCGGAGAGAGGCTCGTCGAGAAGCAACACTTCGGGACGAATGGCCAAGGCACGAGCGAGAGCGACGCGCTGCATTTGTCCGCCAGAGAGCTGATACGGATAACTGTTCGCTTTTTCCTCCATGTGGATGATGGAGAGCATTTCGTTCACGCGGTCTTTGATATCTGATTCTTTTTCCTTGCGGACCTGCAAGCCAAACCCGATGTTTTGCGCTACGGTCATGTTGGGAAAAAGCGCATAGGATTGAAAGACCATGCCGACGTTGCGCTGGTTGGGGGCTTTTTCAGTGATGTCCAAACTTTCGAGCGAGATCGTACCTGCCGAGGGTATCTCAAACCCTGCGATCATGCGCAGGGTGGTGGTCTTTCCGCATCCTGACGGTCCAAGGAAAGATACGAACTCACCTTTTTTCACATCGAGATTGAAATCGCGGACGGCGACAAAATCCCCAAAGTTTTTAGAAATGTTTCTAAGTGCAAGATGTGTCATGTTGGTTCTCCGTCAAAGATTTAGTGAGAGCCTGCAACTTGTCCCTGCCCACCAGACACAAGTTGGATCAAGCCCATGGCAACCCATGTGAGCAGGAAACTTACAAAGGAAAGCGCAGCAGGTTCATACGCGCGGTGTTGTCCGAGTAGGAAGAGATATGGACCAAATGCAGGCACACCGAGGAAAGAGGCGAGCACCACCTCTCCTACGACTATCGCAAATGTCAAAAGCGCACCGCTCAACATAGCGGTACGGATATTTGGCAGGATGATGCGGGTGACAATGGTGAACCAGCTCGCGCCGAGGCTTTGAGCCGCTTCGGTCAGGGTACGGATATCCACGGTGCGCAGGCCGGTATCCACAGAGCGATACATATACGGCATGGAAAGCACCATGTAACCCGCTACGATCAAAATATTGGTACCCAGACTGAAATTGGTAAGCGGACGCATTAAGACAATGTCGGTGAATGGGATCGTGAATGGCGTGCTGTAGATGCGGATCATGCCGAAAACCAGGATGATGGCAGGAACAACAAAAGGCATTAACGTCAGGAATTCAACAATACGGCGCGCTTGTGGAAGTTTCAGCCTGATCCAATAGGCGGTTGGCACAACCAGAATAATGGATGCAAAAATGGTTGCCAGCGCCAGTCCATTTGACAGTAGAAAACTTCTCCAGAAACGCGAGTCTCCAAAAGAGCGTTCATAGGCTTTAAATGGGTCCGCTGGATCCCAGCTTAAAGAAAAAGCAACCGTGGCATAAAGCGGAAGAATAAAATACAAGGCACCCAACAGGAACCAAAACCAGGCCCAGAAGGGAAACTTGCGAAGACGGGCAAGGAAACTCATTTCAACCACCTTTCTGTCTTGGCTTGGAGTAATGAATATCCGGTCAATGATACTGCCATGATGACCACCATACCCACGGCCATGGCATATCCCAATCCGGGGTTATATAGCACATCGCCGCGAATCTGCGCACCGATCTGAATGGTTACAAGTCCGATGCGGCCGCCCGTCAGGGCGTAGGCAGTGGCGTATGCTCCAAAGGCATTTCCAAATAAAAGAATCATCGAACCAAGAATGGAGGGCAAAAGCACGGGCATGGCAATCCGCAACCAATACTGGGTTGTATTTGCACCAAGGTTTTCGGCAGCTTCGCGCCATTCTTTTTTCAGCCCATCCAGGGCTGGAGCCATAATCAGGACCATCAGGGGGAATTGGAAATACATGTAAACAAGGCTCAACCCTACAAAGCTATACAGGTTGAAACCCGCAGCATAGACATCCATATTGAAAACGTTCTTCAAGATCGCAGTAATAAAGCCCTGCCTTCCGAGCGTAGCGACAAAGGCAAACGCAAGCGGAACGCCTGCAAAATTGGAGGCAACCCCTGAAAAAGTAATCAAGACCGTTCGCAAGGGTTTTGGAAGTCCGCCCACCGTTACCGAGTATGCAAGCAGGAATCCAAAAAAACCACCGCCAAGCGCTGTCACAGCACTGATCTGAATACTCATTTTATAGGAATTAACGATCAGTGGTTCAGTAAACAATTGACGGATATTATCGAGGGTAAAGGATCCATCTGGTGTCGAGAAACTTGCCGTCAGCAATCGAAACGACGGCAGGAGCAGAAAAAGAATTGCAAACAGAAAAAAAGGGACAACGCCGAGCCAGACTTTCCAGCTTGTGGTTGACCTCGGACTGTTTAAAGCAGTAGCCTGCGCCATAATCACATCCTTAACTAATAGCCTTGCTGTGGCGAGACCCCGCCGTTTGGCGGGGTCTCGCATTGGTCAACAGATATTGAAACTACTTAACGTCCGCACCCACGGCGGCATCCCAGTTCTTGGTGATCAACTCATTCGCAGCTGTAAGCTGGCTGAGTGAGGGGAAGACAGCGCCAGAAACATCAGGCAGTTTGTCTGAAAGTGCCTGGGGAACCACACCACGATCGCGCAGGTCAGGTTCGCGGATCGGATGGCAGTAACCTTCCATCCACAAGAGTTGACCTTCATCCGAGTACAGGAATTCCATCCACAAGCGGGCTGCGGCAGGTTGCGGTGAATAGGCACTGATCGCCTGAACATACACGCCCGCGAAACGACCCGTCTCAGGGATCACAACTGTGGCATTCGGGTTTCCTTCGAAGGTATCAATCGCGGCAAGCGCATTGTAGTCCCATGTGATGCGAATGGGAATTTCACCAGTGGCGACCAAGCCGTTGTTGGCAATCAAGGGGATAAGATTACCCGCTGCATTCAGCTCGGCAAAGTAGTCCAAACCAGCCTGAGCGTCGTCCAATGAGCCGCCATTGGCAAGAGCAGCAGCGTACACAGACTGAATGGCCTGATTGGAGACACGGGGGTCACCGGAGAGAGCGATCTGTCCCTTGTACTTGGGATCGAGCAGGTCGGCCCAGTCTTGGGGAACGTCGGGTTGGACATCGGTGTTCACAAGGAACGCCAACACTCCGTAGTAATCGCCATACCAGTACCCTTCAGGATCCTTGGCATCCGCAGGGATGGTGTCCCAAGTCTGTACCTTGTAGGGCGCAAGCAAGCCTTCCGCCTTGGAGGATTCACCCCAAGAGAAACCGACATCAAGCACATCGGGAGCCTGAGGACCTTTGTTATCCTTGTTGGCTTTGACAGCTTCGATCTCATCGGCAGAGCCAGCATCAGGATTCAGTTCATTGACCTCAAGTCCATATTTGGCTTTGAAGGCTTCAATCACGCCGCCGTAATTGCACCAGTCGTGCGGCAAAGCGATGGTAGTAAGCATTCCCTCCGCTTGTGCAGCAGCGATCAATGCATCCATACCGCCGCCATCTTCCGCAGAAGTGGCAGTGCTCCAGTCAAAATCACTGGATGGACCAGCGCCCCCGCCACAAGCGGATAGTAATGTGGCAGCAACCACGAACAGGGCAAGCAAGTGATAAGCAAAATTTTTCGTACGCATTCTCTCTAACTCCTTTTATGGTTTTGGTTTGAATCAGACTTATGGCACGTACTGGTTTCTCTGCTCCTTGCACCTCCATTCTGTTAATAAAACGTTAACATTTTAGCATTATCAATATTCAAAGTCAACAAGACTTTGAATAGATTGATCAAATATGGTTATACACCTATAAAGTCCCTTTTACAATAACCAATAACCAGTAAATTCCAGCAGAGACCATTCCACTTACCGGGATCGTAATTATCCAAGCGATGAGAATATCACGGACAACCACCCAGCGCACTTTGCTCAATCGTTCAGAAGAGCCCACACCAACAATCGCCGAACTGACAACCTGTGTAGTGCTGACTGGTGCCCCACCAAAGGAAGAGGCGAAGATCACGAAAGCGGAAGTCATCTGCGTGGCAAAGCTGTGTACAGGACGAATTTTGTAAAACTTCCCTCCCAGCGTACGGATCAGCCTCCAGCCACCCAGACCAGCTCCAATTGCCATGGTCGCGGCGCTGATCGTGATCACCCAAAGCGGGACTTCAAACTCATTGATCGCACCGCCAATCAAGAGGCTAAGCGTGATGATTCCCATTGTTTTTTGTGCGTCATTTGTACCATGACTCATCGCCAGACCCACCGCAGTGAAAAATTGAGCCTTTTTGAAAAACTCATTAATATGCGGAGAGGCGTCTCGGGCAAGAAAGTAAATGACCTTGAGCATCATAAACCCAACAAGAAAGCCAGCCACCGGGGAAAAAAACAACCCGATTAGAATCTTGGAAAACGCATTGGGGTTGATAACGCCCACCCCCGCAATAAAAACCACAACACCGATCAACCCACCGATCAACGCATGAGACGAACTGCTCGGGAGACCAAAATACCAGGTGACCAAATTCCAAATAATGGCAGCCAATAGACAGGCAACCAGTGCATCCAAACTTAACAACTGGGCATCGACAATATCGCTTCCGACGGTCTTTGCCACTGTAACACCAAATAGAAAGGGACCGAGAAACTCTGCCACAGCTGTTAAACCAAGTGCTGTTTGAGGACGAAACGCCCTCGAAGAGATCATCGTTGCGACAATATTGCTCGAGTCGCGCATTCCGTTGATGAGCTCAAAAATGAGTGCCAATATGATAACAAGCAGCAGTTCATTTGAGATTAACGGCATGTTAAGTTCTCTTCACCACAATGTCCGCAATAATATTGGCTGCCTCGTCGCCGCGATCTGCCGCATTGGAAAGATGACGGTACACCTCGCGCAATTTCAACATCTCCACTACATGATGCACATCCTCAGGCCCGCTGAACAAGTCAGCAACTGCTTCGCGGTACACCATCTCGACACGATTTTCGAGGGCCTTCGCGCGCTGGGCATGATCCAATGCAACGTTGGGATGCTTGGGCAGGCGCAAAATTCCCTGCCAGATTTCATAGGCAGCGTCTTTGAGAAGAGTAGCGATCCGCTGCATATATGGTGTGGCATGAACATTCAGGATCACCATCTCCACGACAGTGGTATCGGCATAGTCCATCACATCATCCACCGAGCGGGAGAGTGCAAAAATATCCTCGCGATCGAAAGGTGTGACAAAGGTGCGGTTCAATTCATCGATCAGGATGCGGCGGACTTCATCCGCCTCTTTTTCTTTAAGGGACAGTTGCTCGGCAATTTCGGAATCAGACGTTTCAAGATATTTCACCAAAAGCCGCATACCCTCATGAGAAAGAGCGGCTTGCTCCTCGATCAGTTTTTGAAACTTGTCATCCTTGCGTCGAAAAATACGAAACATGCTTTCTCTCTTCCATCTCTCTCGGTTTGTTCGAAATCTACTGAATAGGCTCCAGGCTGCCTGCCACCAATCCGGGGAATTTCGCGCGGATCTTTTCGTCCACTTCAGGCGAGATCAAAGGCGCGGTATTGCTGGACATGATCTCCTTCGCCTTTTTCATCGCCTTGGCTTGGGTGTCTGTCGCGCCCTTCTTCTCCCAAATACTGCGCGCATCACGGTCTGCGATCTTGGTCATCACCGCCTCGGTCTTCATGCGGCTGATGGTGTGTTTGGCGGTGATGAACGAGCCGCCAGGTCCGATCTCCTTGATGAGATTCATCGCAAGATCATCGTCACTAAAGGAGACGCCGCGCTTGAGGCGCTTCATCATCTGCGCCACTTCATCATCAATGACTGCTTTGGCAAAATCAAATGTCTTGAGCGCATCGATCAAACCGCCAATGTTGAACATATCCATGCCGCCGAGCAATCCCGCCACACCAGACATGCCCGTTTCATACCCTGCTTGCGTGTCATTCAATTTGGCATTCGTCAAACCGACGTAGCCGCCCGCAGGTACATCATAGAAGCGAGCCATTTGTGCGTACGCCATGTGTAACATGCCGCATTCGATCGCGCCAGAGGTATACGCGCCAGAGCGCATATCTGCCACTGTACCAAGCGTGGCATAGATGGTCGGTGTGCCTTCCTTGACCATCTCCATCAACACCAGCGCGGACAAAAATTCTGCATTGCCCTGCACGATCGTCCCTGCCATAGACATGGGTGAAGTGAGCCCCGCATTCGGCACAATCGTCGGATACACGGGCAAGCCTTCCTTTGCAAAGAACATCACATTCTCAGTGGAGAGGTTGTCCATTGTCAGCGGTGAAACCACGGGGCAATAATGATGCGTGAGAAACGGATGCGCCTTATACGCCTCTTCCCCACCTGCCACCAGATACGCCATTTCCATGATGCTATGCGTATCTTTCATGTCGGTCGTGGTAACGCGGATCGGTTTAAGACAATACTTGATGGATGGATACAGGCGCGAGATTGTGAATTGATCCGCAGGCGCGTCATCTGCCAGAGTGGAAATGGAGAAGATGTCGTAACCTGGCAGTTCGTTGATGAGATGCGCGATCTGCGCAATATCACGGGACTCGGCGCGTCTTTCCACGCCTGTAACTGGATCGATGATATCGGGCGCTGAACTCGCTGTGACAATGACCGGGCTATCCTGTGGAATCGTCTTATCGAATTTCGGGTCGCGCCCGTGAAAAGTAAAAGACGATGGAACCATCTTGCGATACTTTTCAACCACAGTGCGTGGGAACTTTACGCGTTCCTCCTCCACGCTGCATCCGTGCTTTTTGAACAATTCACGCGCTGTCTCATAACGAACCTTTAGCCCAACCTCCTCTAAAATCTCAAGCGACGCATTGTGAATTTTTTCGACCTGTTCCTGGGTAAGCAAATCGGCAAATGACATGGTTCACATCCTTATAAGATAAATTATTCAACCATCGACTTTTTGATCTTTTTACGTTCGACTTTCTTTTTCGGCAATATTTTCTCAGCCAGTTTCTGACTGCTTTTCACCAAAACATTATCCGTAATCGGGTTCATCTGCGGCAAATTCAACAATTTTCGAATGGTATGGAATTGGTCACCGCGATAGACCATGCGCTCGATGCGAACTGTGCGCGCCAGCCCCTGAATTTCCTGTACAGGGAACATTTCCAAACCAGAGCGCGTGACCTTGAGCGAAGCCGCCGCGATCGCAAAACGGACGGTGTCTTCCATGTTCCAACCTTGCAAGTAACCATAAATATACCCCGAAGAGAATGTCGCGCCTGCGCCCGAGGCATCTACAGCCTTTACCCTTGGTGCATGCGCGCGGATGATCTCCTCGCCTTGTACCACCATGCATCCCTGACTCGCCATCGTGATGATCGCTGTTTGAATACCTGACTTGATGAGTTTACGCGCTGTACCCAACATGGCTTGACGTTTGCCGATCTGCGCCGCATCTGTCACTGCCTGACAGACGGTGACCATGCCCGCATATTTTTTCAGCAGGTCGGGATGGGTATGTCCATGCTCGAAATTCAGGAAGACGGGTACACCGTGACGCTTCGCCTCTTCCATTGCGCGGACGATGTGATCGCCATCATACCAGTCCACGTAGAGCAGTTTCGAGTGTTGGATCAAGGACAGGTCAGCAGTATCAAGCGTCCCGAGGATTTGAGGCGTGCGCTGCCAGAAATAGGTGCGCGCACCATTCTTATCCGATACGTTGACTTCCAGCGGAGTCTTATATTCATCCGTAAAGCGCACCTTGCCTTGCACGCCAAGTTTCTGCAGCGTATCCGCCACATGATGACCCAACAGGTCATCCCCCACCGAGGTGCCGATCATTGCGGATGGCACACCCCATTGACGCAGGTTGCAGGCAATGATGGCCGCGTCGTCGTACACATAGTCACTGACTTCATGCACGATGGCACCAGTGTTCAGTTTCGGCAGTTTATCCAGCGACATAATGTACACTGGTGTTAGCATGCCGAAGCCGATATATGCGGGGTTGGGGGTTCGTTTTGCCATAATTAGACGATGGACGATTGACCATTAACCACGGACAAACATCGTCCATCGTCAACGGTCAACGGTCTAGGATTTTAGTTTCTCGCTTTTCGGGTCATAAAGCACATTCGCAGTCACTTCGGCTTCGAGGTTACCTTCGATGAGTTCGATGGTGAAGCGTTCGCCTCTTTTCGCCAATTCGATGGGAAGATAAGCGTAAAGAATATTTTTCTTGACGGTGAAACCATAACCGCCGCTTCGCACGCGGGTGACGAGGGTTTCACCATGATACACCGCTTCGCCGCCGTAGATTTGCTTGAAATCTTCTGTGTTTGTTAATACCAGCGTGCAGAGTTTGCGCGTGACGCCTTCCGCTTTTTGCTTGACTAATGCTTCACGCCCGATGAAATCGCCTTTGTCCAAATCCACGCAGAAACCGAGCCCCGCCTCGTACGGCGTGGTCGTTGGGGTGATATCGACGGTGAAATATTTGAAGCCTTTTTCCAAGCGAAGCGGATCAAGCACTTTGTAACCGCCAAGTTCCATGCTAAATTCCTTGCCCGCTTCGATGAGCATATCCCACACCATCGTGGCGCGGTTGTTGGGGATGTACAACTCCCAGCCCAACTCGCCCGCATAACTGACGCGCTGCGCCAGCACGGTCACGCCGTTGATGAGAATCGGCTTGGTCGTCAAATACGGGTGAGCTTCATTCGAGACATCGCTCGTGGTGATTTTCTTTAGCACATTTCTTGCCTTTGGTCCCCACAAGGCGAGACAGGCATGTTCCTGTGTAATATCGCGGATGGACACATCGCCGTCTTTTTCGTCCACGTGCATCAAAATCCGCGCATGGTCGTTGGCGATGAAACCCGACCCCGTAATCACCCAGAAATGCTCTTCGCCTAAACGGGTAACGGTCAGATCAGATTCGATGCCGCCGTTACGATTCAAAAATTGGGTGTAAATCGCGCTGCCGACGGGTTTGTCAATATTGCTGGAAGTCAATCGCTGCAACAAAGGCAACGCGCCTTTGCCTTTTACCTCAATTTTTCCGAACGAAGTCAAATCGAACAAGGTCACACGCTCGCGGGTGGCAGTTGCTTCCGCACGCAAACGTTCGAAGAACGGTGGTTTCGACCAGCCCCACTTGCGCTGGTCCTCGCCCATGCGCCGCCATTCCTTGCCAGGCTCAAAAAAGTTCACACGCTCCCAGCCGAATTTCTCACCGAAGACCGCGCCATTTTCCATCAAGCGATAATGCACGGGGCTGGTTCGATGCGGACGCGCCGTCTCATGCTCATCATGCGGGAAGCGCAAACGATAGTAATACTTCACACTTTCTGCTGTGCGCTCCGCCGCGTATTTGAAATCAGAATAATAATTTCCAAAACGGGTGGCGCGATAGCCGTACACATCCATCGGCGCTTCACCGTCAATGATCCACTCCGCCAGCAACTTGCCCATGCCGCCCGCGCCGCCGTAGCCGTTCAACGACATGCCTGCCAACATCCAAAAACCCTTCACGCCGGGCATCGGGCCCAACAGCGGATGACAGTCAGGGGTGTACGCGCCAGGGTGACGCACCAACGTAATAATGCCCGCCTGATCCAAAAATGGCAAACGTCGAATCGCGTCTTCGAGCAGCATTTCAAACTGGTCAAAGTCACCGGGGAAAGATTTGCTACCATGCTCCCACGGCGTGCCGTCGATCCAGCGCGGCAGCGGTTTCGGCTCGTAGCCGCCGATCACCAGCCCGCCCTGCTCCTGCCGCATATACACCAAATTATCAGGGTCACGCAGACACGGCGTATCAGAAGTGAACTCATGCCCGGGCACGGCTCGCAGCGCAATGTGTTGATGATCTACAGGAGTGGTCGGGATATGCAAACCCGCCATGGCGGCGATGCGCGGCGCCCACATGCCTGCCGCATTGACGATGATCGCGCATCGGATCTCGCCTTTGTCTGTTACGACCGCCTCGACCTCTCCCTGGGCTGACACTTTGACACCCGTCACGCGCGTATTTGTATAAACTTCCACGCCCAACTGCTTGGCAAAATTCACCATGGATGTGGTCGTGGTGTACGGGTCAAGCTGACCATCACCGGGCAGGTAGATGCCGCCGTATAACTCTTTATCAGAAATATGCGGGAAATGACGCTTGGATTCTTCAGGGGAGATGACTTCGCAGTCCAGACCCAACGCCTTGGCGCGGCTGACGCTTCGTTCCATTTCCAGCAGTTGTTCCCTGCTCGAAGCCACACGCAAACTGCCGACGGTATCGAACAGCCCCAACTCTTTATACAACTGTACGCTATACATGCGGAAGCGCAGCATGGCTTGCGAGGTGGCAAACTGCGTCACCAAACCCGCCGCGTGAGAAGACTCACCGCTGGCGATTTCGCCCTTCTCAATAATGACCACATCCTTGCGCCCGTTCTTCGCAAGGTGATAAGCAACCTGTGCCCCGAAAATCCCACCGCCAATGATTACGATCTCTGCCTGTGTTTTCATATTGAAGTCACTTCCTGTTTACATTTTCACTTGATCTAGCCACTTGCCAAAATCATTCGAATCCATTTTTTCTTCAGCCCTGCCCCAGCGTTCAGTTGCCCAACCCCAGAAATCAAAATCAATTGTAGAGATATTTGCCTGGATCGCCGCCCACAATCCCCAGCCCACATCCGACATGATCATGTTTAGTTTCATACGCGCGACCATATCCTTTTTTGTTTCACCAAAGTATGCCGTGCAAATTTCTGCGATCTGGTCGTCGTTAAATTGCATTTCCTGGCAGGTATTGCCCAATTCGAACGTTGGGTCGTTATTCCCACTATATTCGTAATCGATCAACCACAATTGCTTGCCGTCGTCGATGTAATTTTCAGCCAAAAGGTCGTTATTGCACGGAACGGTCTGCAACGGTTTGACGTTCATTGCGGTTTCAATGCGACTGACTGTTTCCATGCGTTCAGTATAGCCGTCAGGGATCTTGATCTTGCGCTCACTGCAAAGGCGTAGATAATACTCCGTGAGGCGGAACATGTTGAAGTCCGAATAGAAGCGCGGACCCGCGTGAAGCTGTTTGATGGCATTCGCCATGCGGGTTGGCATCCCCTTTTCGTTCAACGAATCCTTGGACATGGTCTTGCCATCAAGAAACTCGATCACCATTACATCATGTTCTGGCAGGTGATGCAAAATGCGCGGCGCGACACCCACCTCTGACGCAGATCTGGTGTTGTGATATTCATTTTTCCTGTCAATGGCAAGCAACTCAGTACTTTCACCCGGAACGCGGACAAAATGTGGAATGCCATCCACTTCCACTTTATAGTTCGTATTCGTTAAACCGCCTGAAAGCGGTTGAATCAAAACATCCTTCCCTTGCCAGTCTTCGATCTTGGTTACAACTTTTTCGATAGTCGACATATCCTGCTCCGCATAAAGCTTTGTAGGTCACGCTTGAAGCGTGACCTACATTTTTTCACATCCAACATCTACTATTCGGGGGGAATTTCCTTGAAGGCGTAATCCACATTGATGCCCTTGGATTTCTGCATATTCTTGGAAATAAAATACCAGATCGCTGAAACAGCGAGAACACCAAACACGACCTGATAAGCCAGCGGACTGGTCAAACCAAGCCGCGGATCGAACATGAACATCAACAGCATGGCGCTACCGAGAACGAAACCAAGTCCGCCAAGAATTGTGACCAGCGGAATACCGCCGAGTTTATATGCCGCCCCAGGTGAGGATTCATATACATCTTTGGCACGATACGGAAGCAACGCGCCTGCCAGACAGGTAATGACGAAGACATAACCACAAGCAAAGGTGACACCCAGCGTCAACCCAACCCAGCCAGGATGCAGGTTATACAACAAAATAACCGGGATGCTGGCGATGAAATATGCCCAGTGTGCATTGACAGGTGTATGGCGTTTGTCATCCACTTTGCTGATCCAGTCTGGGAGCAGGCGATCAAGTGACATCGCAACCATGACGCGTGTCATGCCGATGTAGCAGTTATGGACGATCTGATGTGAGTTGAGAATATAACCCAAACCGATGATGACGACCACAATTGGGCTGGCAGAGAGCGCCACAGCGATCATATTCGGCCACAACCAAAAGCCAGAGATAGTAGCTTCACCAATCCCAGACCAGTATCCCGCACCAGCAATGTAAAGAAACTCTGTACCAACTGCTTTTTCAATTGCGGCAGCGAGGATGGCAAGCAGGACGCCGGTGAAAATCAATGAACCAACGATGATGAACATCTGGTCCTTGAATGAGCGGGCATTCTTGATCTCGCCATTTTGTTGAGCCGAATAGGTAGCCCATTGCAAGGAGGTCCATGCGATGGGTGCTACAAGCAGGGTTGCGACCAGACTGAAAGGCGGGTTCAAGTCAATGCCTGCTGCAACAGTGGCATCTTTCGCAGTCTGCACAAAGTTGGATACGCCGCTAATTGCAAGAGCGAACTCATCCAACCGAACAGCAGAGGAAGCCGGATTACCCGTGAAGAGCACGACCAGCATGGTGACGAAAGCCAGCAGAGTGCCGCCAATCATCACAGACTGGAAGCGGACATAATTCTTGAAGCCACTGACAAGGATCATCATAGCGACAAATGCATTAAGAATGCTGGTGATGATGATGCCCGTTGAACCGGTGAACCATAACCCTAGGTTGGTCATGGCGGCATTATCCGTAAATGCGCCAAGCCCAAGGAACAATGGCGCGAACCCCAAATACGCCAATAACCATCCCGACAGAGCAACCCATTGCAGGATCCAGATCACATAACCAGACATGACGACTGTAAATGCCACACCACCGCCGAACACGCGGCTTTGGAAAACATAGTCACCGCCGGAGCGCGGGAGCGAGGTGGAAAGCCAGACATAGACCAGCGCAATCGGAATCTCTATTGCCATTGCCAATAGAATGCCCCAAACAAGTTTTCCACCGGGCAATGCGCCGGGTGCCCACAGGTACGTCCACGGGAAAATCAAACCCATCGTCAAAATGTTGTAGACGAAGGCGGAGAGCGGAGACATCACGCGCACAAGCCCGGATGCCTTTCTAGTAAATACTTCTGGTTTTGCGGTTGCAGTCATTTCTTCTCCTTTGGTCTATTGGAAAACGAAAACGATCAGATCAACTTGCTCCAGAGCGAATAATATGCACTACGAATAGTCAGCCTCCTTTCCCACAGCACAAATCCATGGACTTGCACTGTTACCCACTCGTCATTTGATATCCTTGCACTTCCCCATCCAAATATGTGACGATGCAGCCGCGCAATATGCCTTCCGCATATTCGCTGCCGGGATTGATACAGGTGGTTCTACCCAGTTTTGCCACAGATTGAGACTCATGGATATGACCATGTAATCCCAACATGGGCTTATATTTTTCTATCGCCTCGCGCACCGCCTTTGAGCCTGCACCGTGTAAAATAACCTGACCACCCTCTGTGATCTGTTCCGGAGGGTCTTTGGTCCAATCGAGTTTTGGACAGGTATCGAGGGTCGAGTCGATGGGCGGGTCGTGGAAATTGAAGATGGCTTTCTGCATATCGGGCACTTTTGCCGCCATTTCATCGATCAAGCTGCCAAGTTCTTCCTCTGAAACTTCGCGGGGAGTCTTCCATGGGGTGGGCGTGCTGATACCGACAGAAATCATTGTATGGACGTCATCAAGATGTACCATTTCATTCTCACAAGCAAAAAAGGACTCAGTTGCCTGTTCTTTCATCACGTTTAACACTTCCCACTCGTCGTCGTTTCCACCGGTGACAAAACACTTAATGCCCGTACCTTTCAAACGCTCCTCCGCCAGATTGACCCAGTTGAAGAGTTTTTGTTTTGCCAGTTCATTGAATAGTGCGTGAACCGATGCTGGATTGGATTGCAGAGTTTGAAACTCGTCCTGTTCCATGATCTTGTAATAAAAGCCGAGGATATCCAATTTGCCCATTAAAACTTTCAAGTCTTCTTCGGTGGCAAGTTGTTCCACCCGTCCTTGCACAGTGGCGCGGTGATGTCCGTTCCCTTCCTTGATTATGGGGATCATCAGTTTACCTTGAATGTCGCCGCCCATCACCAATGTATTCACATTGTAGAATTTGCCCGCATTGATGAATTTACGAAAGGTCCGCTCGGAACCATGCAAGTCAGTCGCGAAAAATAAACGCATTGGTTCTTTTTTTGTTTTTTTTGAGAAAAGAAAGGACATGGGGGCTCCAAAAAAAATGAAATACCTGACGCAGGATGAAAAAGCGTCAGGCTGGATTCGGTTCGGATGCGGCAATCAGGCATGAGACTGAGTGTGAAGCGAGTTCGTCCACAGCAGAGGCGGGGAACTTTTCATCCGTCACCAGTTTATCGATCTCATCAATATTTGAAATTTGGAAATTAGAAACAACGCCCCATTTGCTATGGTCGGCGGCAATAATGACCTGTCCCTTGGTGCGTTCGATCATTTTGCGCACAACCTCAGACTCAGGCAAGGTTGGTACGGTGCAACCATGCTTTAGAGAGATACCATCTACACCGAGAATGACTTTGTTGGCATAGATCAAATTTAGGTTGTCGATGGCAAAGCGTCCTGCCAAAGAGTTGGAACGAGGCTGAAACTCTCCTCCGATCATGTGGTAGTGAAAGCCTGGGTCGCCAAGTTCCATCACGGCGCTGACGTTGTTGGTAAAAACAGTAATACGCGCATCGCGCCTGATATGCTGCAAGACCTGTGTAGCGGTCGTACCGCTATTGATATAAACAATATCACCGTCCTCTATGAGCGAGGCTGCCAGTTCGCCGATCTTTTTCTTTTCTTCGGGATGATGTTGGACGCGTTGCTGATATTCCTGCTCGAGAATCATGCGCTGACTGAGAATAGCCCCCCCGTGTGTGCGCTCGAGAATACCCTTTTGTTCCATCCATTCCAGATCGCGGCGCACAGTAGCTTCGGAAGTTTCCAACAAATCACACAGGTCGGCAGTACGCGCGATCTGGTGGATTGCCAGAAATTCCTGAATTTTCTCTCGCCGTTGAGCTGGAATGAGGGGTTTGCTCATTAATGGATCTCTGAGTAGAGATGAAGGAAATTGCTCACTTTTGTCGTGGGATTATATAGGAATTTGATGAAATTTGCAAGATTTTGATTTTTTAATTATAATAACTGCAAGTTCCTGTCATTCACGCAAGGAACTGTTATTTTTCAGAAGTGCATCCTTATTCTTAGGAGTCATTCATGACGAACAGTTCCATTGGGATGGGTCAACAAGATCGATCTGAACGTGAAAAATTCGAGAATGAGTTAAAGACTATATTGAAAGCCAGTGACGATGCGGGCATTTTAATGCGCGTGATCGGGTCGCTGGCTTTTCAAATGCATTGCCCTCAATTTGGATATTTACAAGCTGCAATGGGACGCGCTTACACAGATATTGATTTCGGCGCATACGGAAAACAAAACAAGCAGATTACTGAAATGATGATAAAGATGGGGTATGTGGAAAACCGTGAAGTGTTTATTGCTTCAGAAGGGGAACGTGCGATCTTCGACAAACCGGGAACGGGTCTGCATGTGGATGTTTTCTACGAAAAATTGGATTTCTGCCATGCCATTTACTGGAAAGACCGCCTCGAAGTGGATACGCCGACCATCCCGTTGACAGAACTGCTTCTAGAAAAGATGCAGATCGTACAGATCAACGAAAAAGATATAATCGATACTGTCATGTTATTGCTCGAACATCCACTTGGCGATACAGACCATGAAACCATCAACATTAAATTGGCGGCAGAATTGTGCGCAAAAGAATGGGGACTCTGGCGTACAACAACCATGAATTTAGACAAGGTCAAACAACTTGCCCAGCACTATACTCAACTCACCGACGAACAAAAAAACAAAGTAACCTCACAGGTCGATGCGATTTTGAAACGCCTGAACGATGAACCCAAGCCGCTGGCATGGCGTATTCGCGACCGCGTTGGAGACCGCGTCAAATGGTATAAGGATGTGGATGAAGTCTAATAACAACCACCGCCGGGGATGGCGGTAGGAGCAACAGGAGAAATTATGGCAAAACTCGTAAAAGATATGATGCACGCCAATTTGATTACCTGCAACTCAGACGCAACGCTTGGGCAGGTGGCAGTTCTATTGCACAACAACCATATTCATGCATTGGTTGTCACAGACCGCGACGGACGCGCCATTGGCGTCATTTCAGATTTCGATCTGCTGGCTGGTGAATGGCTTTCCTCTGACCCTGAAAGCCTCAACACCATGCGCCAGCTTACTGCTGCCGATCTGATGTCAAAACCCATTAAAACCATTGAAGAAGACATTCCCCTTAATGAAGCTGTTCGTGAATTCATTGAAAAGGAAGTCAATCGTCTGGTGGTTACAAAACAAGGGAAACCCGTTGGAATCATTTCCCTTTCTGATTTTGTGGCACACATCGCAGAAAGCGGATCAAGCAAACGAGAAACCGTTGGAGATGTGATGTCTGATGCGATCCTCGTTTGCCGCGGCAAAACTCCGGTCATCTCTGCGGCGCGCGCCATGACCTCTGCCGGGTGGCGGTCTGTGCTGGTGGTGGATGCAAAAGGCACGGTTCTTGGAGTTGTCAGCGGCAGAGATTTGCTGCCCTACGTCGAGAATGGCAAAGCAGAGGGCAAGATCGTCCGCGATGTTATGCACCCAGCATTGACCATTGACATCAATGCGAGTCTGCGTGAAGCGGCAAATATGATGATTCAGAACCATTATCATCGCTTGGTTGTTGTAGACCAGGAAAACCCAGACGCCTTTCCGCTTGGCGCGATTTCATCTTTTGATATTGTTGCAGAAATGGCAAAACCTGACTCGGTCTGGCAGAAATAAATTAGACCATTGACCACAGACGATGGACGATGGCAGGTTGTCTATGGTCGGTGGTCTATCGTCAATCGTCTATAACAGGAGACATATATGTCCGAATTTCCAACACAAGCACAGGTCGTCATCATCGGCGGAGGCGTGGGCGGAGCCAGCATCGCCTATCACCTGACCAAACTCGGCTGGAAGGATGTGGTCATTCTGGAACGCCACGAACTGACCTCAGGCTCCACCTGGCATTCGGCGGGTCTCGTCGGGCAGATGCGCTCCGACGCAAACCTGACCCGCATGATGCATTACAGCACCGACCTGTATCGCAGCCTCAAAGCCGAAACGGGACAAGACACTTCATGGCGCGAAGTCGGCGGCATTCGTCTTGCTTCCTCCCATGAACGCATGGAGGAAACCAAGCGCCTCGTCGGTCTCGCCCGATCTTTCGGCGTGCCCATGGAGTTGATCTCCCCCAAAGAAGCGCAGGACATGTTCCCGCTCATGGACATTACTGGCGTAGTCGGCGCAGCGTACACCCCTAACGACGGCTCCATTGACCCAACAGGGCTTACCAACGCCCTCGCCATCGGCGCAAAGAATCGCGGCGCGAAAATTTTCACAGATACCAATGTCGAGAAGATCAACGTCGTCAACGGGCGTGTCAGCGAAGTGGTCACTGATAAGGGGACGATCAAGACTGAGATCGTGGTCAATGCCGCGGGCATGTGGGGACGCGAAGTCGGAAAAATGGTCGGCTTGAGTCTGCCCGTCATCCCGATGGCA
>Ga0116204_1000662_pt1 | contig 19775 bp, 14 predicted proteins | sample LakKivwa52mmetaG_FD_94481 | JGI IMG/M metagenome (GOLD analysis project Ga0116204, IMG submission 94481) | Anoxic lake water microbial communities from Lake Kivu, Rwanda to study Microbial Dark Matter (Phase II) - Lake Kivu water 52m metaG | ecosystem: Environmental > Aquatic > Freshwater > Lake...
CTTTATGCCCGGGAAGCTGGCCTCCTTCACCGGGCTTTGCACCCTGCGCGATCTTTATCTGTATTTCATCGGCATTTACAAGGTATTCGGTTGTAACACCAAATCTTCCGCTCGCCACCTGCTTGATGGCGCTTCTGGCCGACAAACCGTCCTCCCGCGGACGGAACCTCTCAGGATCTTCGCCACCTTCTCCTGTATTGCTTCGCCCGCCGATCCGGTTCATTGCAATTGCCAGGGTCTCATGTGCTTCAATACTTATTGCACCATACGACATTGCACCTGTTACGAAGCGCTTCAATATGTTTTCAGCAGGTTCAACCTCTTCAATCGGTATCGGATTCCTTTTTATCTTAAACAATCCCCGTATAAATACCGGTCGGGCATTATCCTCGTTTACACGGCTGGTGAATTTCCTGAAAAGATCACGATCGCCTGTTCTGGTACTCCATTGCAGAAGGCTTATAGTTTCAGGATTCCAGGCATGATGCTCTCCGTGCTTGCTGTAAGAGTAAACACCTTCGGTAAGGATTTCCGGCTGATTCACTTCGGTAAATGCTTTCCGGTGCGGTATGAGAACCTCTTCGGCAATCTCCTCCATGCCTATGCCTCCGATCCTTGAGACGGTACCGGCGAAGTATTTATTTATGACATCATTGTGAATTCCTGCTGCTTCGAATAACTGGGATGAACGGTAGCTCCTTAGAGTGCTGATTCCCATCTTTGACATTATCTTGAGAATACCCTTGTTGATAGAGTTGATATAATTTTCCTCGGCTTTCTGATAATCAAGCTGTAAGGTTTTTTCCTTTACCATCCGGTCGATTATTGCAAAACTCATGTAGGGGTTGATTATACTTGCACCATACCCGAACAGAAGCGCAAAATGCATCACTTCTCTCGGTTCTGCACTTTCAACCACTATATCTATCTGCATGCGTTTACGTTTTTCGATAAGGTAATGATGGATTGCAGAGACAGCCAATAATGACGGTATCGGCGCTTTTTCTTCAGTAATTCCTCTGTCAGATAATATTATATAGTTTTTACCGGCTTCAACGGCCTTTTCGGCATCAAGGCAAAGCTTATTGACCGCATTTTCAAGTCCTTCGGAGCCTTGTGTTGCGTTAAAATGCATAGAGAGATTAGCAGCAGAGAAACCCTTATATCTCAGGTTTTTTACAACCCGGAAATAGGTATTGGTGATTACAGGATTCCTGAACCTTACCATTTTGACATGATCGGGTGTTTCATCAAGCAGGTTCTGCTGCAGTGAACCGATGTATCCTGATAGTGTCATTACCAATTCTTCCCTGATAGGATCGATAGGAGGATTTGTAACCTGTGCAAAAAGTTGCTTGAAGTAATTGAACAGACGGTAAGGCTTCCTTGAGAGCACTGCAAGCGGAACATCATTTCCCATTGATCCTATTGGTTCTCTCCCTGTTGCAGCCATCTCCCTGATTATCTTTTCAATATCCTCCCGTGAATAATTAAAGGAGGTGATGTATCTGTAGTATTCAGATCCGATATCGGGAGAAGCGGTCTGTCCCGTCTCTATTTCCTCGAGGTTTACCATATTCTGGTGTATCCATTTTCCATATGGGAATTCACTTGCCAGCCTGGCTTTCAGTTCGTTATCTGAAAATATCTTACCCGTCTCAGTATCGACCAGAAGCATTTTTCCCGGTCTGAGCCTTCCTTTCTCAATTATTTCTTCGGGTGCAAAAGTCTGCACACCCGTTTCTGACCCCATTACAATCAGATCATTCCGGGTTATGACATACCTTGAGGGACGCAGACCATTCCTGTCGAGCATTCCGCCTATAAAACGGCCGTCGGAGAAGATGAGTGAGGCAGGGCCATCCCACGGCTCCATAAATGTTGCATGGTAATGGTAAAAATCCCTCAATTCCGGTGGTATCGGATTTTTGACATTGATTGATTCGGGGATCAGGATAGCCATTGCATAAGGCAGTGATTTACCGCTCATAACTAGGAACTCGAGTACATTGTCAAGTGATGCTGAATCGCTTTTACCGGGTTCAATTACCGGATAGATCCTCGATAAATCCCCTAATTTGCCGGACTTGAGAATAGATTCCCTTGCTTCCATCCAGAGCCTGTTGCCCTTGATCGTATTGATCTCACCGTTATGTCCCAGCATCCGGAAGGGTTGTGCGAGATCCCAGCTGGGAAAGGTATTTGTGCTGAACCGCGAATGTACAAGTGCTATTGCGCTCTGCATCCTTTCATCGGTGAGATCTGTAAAATATTCTTTCAGCTGCAGCGAAGTAAACATACCTTTATAAACAAGCACTCTTGTTGAAAGACTGGGTATGTAGAAGAAGCTCTTCTGTCTGATATCTGAATCCCTTATTATTCTTTCCGTACGTTTCCGTATTATATAGAGCTTCCTTTCAAGAATATCCTGAGCAATATCTGCTCCCAGCAATATCTGCTTTATATATGGTTCGGCTGCCAGTGATATTTCTCCCAGAACGGAATTGTTACGGGGAACCTCGCGGAATCCTAAAAAGTTTATACTTTCTTCTTTTATGATTCTAAGGAGTATCTCCTCGCATTTTGCCGCATCTTCAGTGTTTTTCGGAAGAAAAAGCAGTCCTGTTCCGAATTGGCCGGCCGGCGGCAAAGAGCAACCCTGAATAAGATAATAATCGCGCGGAACCTGTATCATAATACCTGCCCCGTCTCCTGTTCTGCTGTCAGCACCTTCAGCACCCCTGTGAGTCATATTCTTCAGGATATCAAGTCCCTGACTGATTATTGAATGAGACTTTCTGCCCTTCAGGTGCGCGACAAAACCGATTCCACAGTTATCGTGCTCAAACTCATGCCTGTACAATCCCCTGTCTCCATGCCTTCTGGTTTTCATCTTTAATAGTTTCTAATTTAAAAAAACCGTTCCCTTTTACAAGAGAACGGTTATCCCTAATCCAGTGCCTTATACCATTCTCATTCTTTATCAACCGACCTTTTGTCGAGAAGCAATGCAGATATGGTATTAACTCTTTTCATAAAACGACAATGCTGTGCAAATATATCAAATTATCTTTCATTTTTATGTTCATTTGATAAAAATATTAACAATTTAAAAGAAAAATGTTGAAAAAATCAATATTTGTAAATATTAACCATCGGGTTAGATATACTCATGAACGGTAAATCCTTCTGAGCATCCCGGTGTGAATTTTTGCGGCAGAGTCAGTTTACATCATTTTTCCGGTTGAATAAAAAAGCGTTAACTTGTCCGGCAATAATGAAAACAACATGCAAAAACCCGGGATACTTGTACTGATAATATTCGGAGCTTCAGGTGATCTGACAGCAAGAAAACTGATGCCGGCGCTTTTTTCACTTTCAGTTCAGAAGCTTGTTCCCGGAAAATTCATTATAATAGGAACCGGAAGAACCAAAATGGGGGATGATGATTTCAGAAAGAAGATGAAGGAGAGCATTAAGCTCTATTCGGAAGATAAGAACTTCACTGAGGAACATCTGGATGAATTCACCGGATACCTTTCATACTTCAGGATGGATAACAATATGGCATCTGAATATGATAAGTTAAGGATATGTATCGAAGAAGCCGATAAGAAATGCGGTGCATGCGGCAACTATATCTTTTACCTTGCCACTCCTCCGGACATGTATCCGGTAATCTCAGAGAATCTTGCGGTGTCGGGTCTCACAAAAATGGAAAAAGGATTCAGGAGGATAATCATTGAGAAGCCATTCGGCTCTGACCTCCGGTCGGCCCGTGACCTGAACAGAAGACTGCACAGCCTTATGGAGGAAGAGCAGATCTACAGGATAGATCACTATCTGGGAAAGGAAACAGTTCAGAATGTGCTTGTCACCAGGTTTGCCAACGGGATATTTGAGCCATTGTGGAACAGGAATTATGTGCATCGTGTTGAGATCACCTCTGCGGAGAACATCGGGGTGGAAGGGAGGGGAGGTTATTATGAATCTGCCGGAGCGCTCAGGGATATGGTCCAGAATCATCTTCTTCAGATGACAGGACTGACTGCCATGGAGCCTCCTTCCTCACTTGAACCGGACTCAATACGGAATGAGATACTGAAGGTATTCCAGTCGTTTCAGCCGATAAGAGAAGCAGATGTTCCGAAGCAGGTTATCAGGGGACAATATACAGGTTCTACAATCCGTGGCGAATGTGTGAACGGCTACAGGTTTGAGGAGGGGGTGGACCGTGAATCGAGAACCGAAACTTATGTTGCTTTGAAATTCTTTATAAACAACTGGAGATGGGGAGGTGTGCCGTTCTACATCCGGACCGGGAAAAGGATGCCGACGAGGGTAACCGAAATTGTGATATATTTTAAACGGACCCCTCACCATCTTTTTCAGAGACCTGAAGGAGCCCTTTTATCAAACCAGCTTGTATTAAGGATACAGCCCGATGAAGGGATACTGCTTAAGTTTGACATGAAGGAGCCGGGTTCAGGCTTTAACCTGAAGAACGTAAATATGGATTTCCATTACAGGGATCTTGCCGACGCCAGGGTTCCTTCGGCATATGAGAGACTTCTGTATGATGTAATGTCAGGTGACAGAACACTCTTCTCCCGGGATATAGAAGTTGAAACAGCATGGAAGTTCATTGAACCGATCCGGAAAGCATGGGAAAATAATTCTCAAAATAAGATTTATGGTTATCCCGCCGGGACCTGGGGTCCGGCAAATGCCAATGATCTTATTGAAGGCTGCGGCCTGACGTGGAGGTATCCGTGTAAGAACCTCACTGACGACGGCATGTATTGTGAATTATAACGTATCAGGGGCTGGCTGTTATGAAACGTGAAGTAAAAATATTCCGGACACCGGACGATCTTGCTGAATATTATGCAAAGGAGCTTTCGGATAAAATCAACAGGGCAGCCGGGAAAAAAGTCCCGGTGAGCATCGCACTTTCCGGCGGACAGACCCCGAAACTGCTTTTCACAGTTCTTGCTGAAAAATTCTGCTCAGTTACCGACTGGAACTATGTTCATTTTTTCTGGGTTGACGAACGCTGTGTCCCTCCTGACGATCCCGAAAGCAATTACGGAATGGCAAGACAGCTGCTTATGGATAAAATAATCATACCGCGTGAAAATATTCACAGGATGCGGGGTGAAGATGATCCGGCGATTGAGGCAGAGAGGTATTCATCTGAGCTAATGCAAAATGTCCGCTTAAGAAACATGATCCCATCATTTGATATTGTTATTCTCGGGATGGGTGATGACGGTCATACGGCATCAATTTTCCCGGGCAATGAAAGATTGCTTTTCAGTGATAAGATATGTGATACTGCTGTTCATCCTGTGACAAAACAAAACAGGGTTACACTGACAGGGAAAGTTATTAACAATGCAAATGAGATCTGTTTTCTTGTGACAGGAATAAAGAAATCGGGTGTTGTTCATGATATTATTAAAAACACCGGGAATAATGCAATGTTTCCGGCTGCTCATATAGATTCCCTGGCCGGAAAGATATACTGGTATCTTGACAGAGAAGCCGCAAAGTACATCGAATGACAATCCAAATGTTAAAAACTAGGAGATTGGCTTTTTATGACATTGCCTAAATTTGACTGGAGTTTATTAAAAACATATTACAATGTCAAAAGAAAAATCAAAAGCACAGCCTAAAGTAAAAAAAGCGCCAAAGAAAACCCTTAAGGAAAAGCGCGCTGAAAAGAAGACTAAGAAAGCCGCCAGAATATAATAGTACTGATTCCGGAACATAGACGGCTTATGATGACTTATTGCTTGCAGGTCCCAGCGTCCTGCAGGTTCCTTTTAAATAAAAAAGACCGTCTCTGTTTTAATCAGGGACGGCCTCAAAACATTCCGCTTTAATTATTTATTCAGCCAGTTTTACGTTAACGGCATTCATTCCTTTTTTGCCTTCAGCAAGTTCAAACGTTACTTCATCGTTATCCTTGATCTTGTCGATCAGTCCTGTTGCATGCACAAAATATTCATTTTCTGAATCTGCATCCTTAATGAAGCCAAACCTTTTTGATACATTGTAAAATTTTACTGTTCCTTTGTTCATGATGATATGTTTTAAAAATTAAGGGCGCTAAAATAACTATTAAATTTAATATTATCAAATATAATGCTATAACAATCATCATATTTCGTATGTTCATTCAGTCGCGGTAAAAAAAAAATTCTATTTTTATTCCCTGATACGTAAATTAAACTGAAGATGAAAAGAGTCTTTATTGCAGTTATCATATTCTCTGTTTCATGTATCTGCATGAATTCACAGGGAAAACTGCTTACGGTTGCCGAAAGCTCAGGTTTCAGTTCAACATCAGATTATAATTATGTGATGAATTTCATCGGGCAATTGCAGAAATCATCTAAATACATAAGGGTGGAGAATATAGCAAAATCGGTTGAAGGCAGAGATGTGCCTCTCCTGGTAATCGGAAAACCGCTCCCAAAAAACCCGTCACAGCCTGCCGGCGACGGCAGGATAGTAATTTATATACAGGCGAATATACACGCGGGTGAGGTTGAGGGGAAGGAAGCATCTCTTATGTTCGCCAGGGATTTACTCTCGGAGAAGGATCCGGAACTTCTTAAACATGTTGTTTTTCTCATATGTCCGAATTTAAATCCCGACGGCAACGAAAGAATAAGCCGGTCGAACAGGACTAACCAGAACGGGCCTGTGAACGGAGTAGGGGTCAGGCACAACGGCCAGTTCCTCGACCTCAACAGGGATGCCATGAAAGCCGAATCGCCTGAGGTCAGGGGTGTGATCACAAATGTCTTCAACAAATGGGACCCTGCCGTATTTATGGATTGCCATACGACAAACGGGTCATACCATGTGGAACCGGTCACGTTTACATGGATGGTAAATCCCAACGGAGATAATTCGCTGATCCGCTATATGAGCAGTAAAATGATCCCTCAGATGTCATCAACCCTTCTTAATAAATATAATGTTGAAAATTGTTACTACGGGGAATTCAAAAACATGCTGAAACCGGAAGAAGGATGGTTTTATGATGCTTCAGGACCGAGATACATGAGTAACTATTTCGGTCTTCGGAACCGACTGGGTATACTGAATGAAAACTATGTGCATGCTGATTACGAATCACGCGTCAGGGGATGTTATTTCCTGATCAGATCACTTGCTGATTATGCATCAGAGAACAAGGATGAGATATTGAAAATGCTAAGTGATGTTGATGACAAGACTATCAGCAGAGGCCTGGATCCGTCAATAGCAGATTCGTTTGCGATAGAATATGGTGTTCGTCCCCTGCCTGGGAAGGTCACGATCAAAACATATGAGGTCGAACCGGTGAATACTCCCGGTACATGGCCTCCGTTCAGGAAAACCGACAGGCAGAAAGATGTGACAGTGCCGTATTACATTGATTTTTTCCCGGCAAAAAGTGTCAGGTTTCCATTCGCATATCTTATCAGGATAAACGACAGGGATGTAGTTGACCTCCTTCTTCTGCAGGGCATAAGGCTTGAAAAACTGGCATCTGAGTCAAGCCTGGAGGCTGAACGGTTCGAGATCAGCCGGGTTGAGGGATCATCCCGTCTGAACCAGGGACACTATACAAACAGGATCAGCGGTAAGTATCTAAATGAAACAATAGTGTTCCCTGCGGGGACGCTCGTGGTAAGGACGGCACAACCATTGGCTAACCTGGCTGCATACCTGCTCGAACCACAGTCAGATGACGGTCTTCTGACCTGGAACTTCTGGGACCGCTACCTTGTCCCTCAGTGGGGAACCGGATATTATCCCTATCCTGTATATAAAATAATCGATCCCGTTGAACTGAATACAATTTCAGTAAATTCATACGGATACTGAATTGTCGGAAACAGTTTAATATCTGGCATGACTGCAGGAGTGCAAAACTTCTCCGCAAAAATCCATTCAAAACCGTCTGCTTTTCATCTTATTTTAATAACATTGCATAAATTTTTAAAACTTCCTGGTCAAAAGATGCGATAATGAGAAAATGGCGTATTGAAGATTCGGCAGAATTGTATAATATAAACGGATGGGGTGTTAACTATTTTTCGATAAATGAGAAAGGCAATGTCACTGTCACACCCCGGAAAGATGCAGCTCCGGTTGATCTCAGGGAACTGATTGACGAGCTGATCCTGTCCGATGTTTCAACACCGGTGCTCATCCGGTTCCCGGATATACTTGATGACCGTATCCTGAGTATCTCAGATTGCTTCAGATCGGCTTCGGAAGAGTATGGATACAAGGCTCAGAATTTTATTATATACCCGATCAAGGTAAACCAGATGCGGCCTGTAGTTGAGGAAATAGTGAGCCATGGCAAGAAATTCAACATTGGTCTTGAAGCAGGCTCAAAACCGGAACTTCATGCCGTAATAGCGATAAATACCGATCCCGAGTCGCTTATAATATGCAATGGATACAAGGATGAGGATTATATAGAACTGGCACTGCTTGCGCAGAAAATGGGGAAACGTATATTCCTGGTTGTTGAAAAGCCGAATGAGCTGAAACTGATAACCACGATCGCAAAGAGACTTAAGGTGAAACCAAACCTTGGTATCCGCATCAAACTGGCAAGTGTCGGGAGCGGCAAATGGGAAGATTCAGGAGGAGATAACAGCAAGTTCGGACTTACCTCAAGTGAACTCCTGGAGGCGATAGATTTCCTTGAAAAAAACAAGATGCGCTCATGCCTTCGTCTGATTCATTTTCATATCGGCAGCCAGGTAACAAAGATCAGGAGAATAAAGATAGCCCTGCGTGAAGCTTCACAGTTCTACGTTCAGCTTCGCAAGCTCGGGTTTAACGTTGACTTTGTAGATATCGGGGGGGGACTGGGAGTCGATTATGACGGTACCGGTTCGTCAAACAGCGAAAGCAGCGTTAACTATACACTTCAGGAGTATGTTAATGATTCGGTAAGCACATTCGTTGATGCGAGCAATAAAAATGGTATTCCGCATCCGAATGTGATCACGGAATCAGGACGTTCACTTGCTGCTCACCATTCTGTACTGATTTTTGAGGTCCTTGAAACGGCAACCCTGTCATCATGGGACCCTGAAGAAGAGCTGAATGAACATGTTCATGAGCTGGTTAAAGAACTATATGCCCTCTGGGAAAACGTCAACCAGCCGCGAATGCTTGAGACCTGGCATGATGCTCAGCAGATAAGGGAAGAAGCGCTCGACAGGTTCAGCCTGGGACTTATTGACCTTAAAACAAGAGCACAGATTGAAAGGCTCTTCTGGTCTGTCGCCAGAAAAGTATTCATGATCGTCCAGCAGATCAAACATGTACCCGATGAACTAAGACAGATATCCAGGATCCTGTCAGATAAATACTTCTGCAATTTTTCACTGTTCCAGTCACTCCCCGATGCCTGGGCAATTGACCAGATATTCCCCATAATGCCGATACACAGGCTGGACGAGGAGCCTGCAGTGGCAGCTACAATCCAGGATATGACATGTGATTCAGACGGTAAGATTGACAATTTCATTGCAACAAGGAATTCTCCGCATTATCTTCCTGTTCATCCTTTGAGCGGCAAAGAGCCTTACTATCTGGGTGTCTTCCTTGTCGGAGCTTACCAGGAGATACTCGGAGATCTTCATAACCTTTTCGGCGATACTAATGCTGTACATGTGTCGGTTGATGAGGACGGATACAGGATTGACCGGGTGATTGACGGGGAATCAGTGGCCGAGGTACTTGACTATGTGCAATATAATGCCAAAAAACTTGTAAGAACGGTCGAAACATGGGTGACAACCTCTGTGAAAAACGGAAAAATCACACTTAAGGAGGGAAGGGAATTTCTCTCGAATTACCGTTCAGGCCTTTACGGATATACCTATCTTGAATAAATAATTTAGCGAGACAGGGGTGAGTACATGAGACAACAGGAATAATTTACATACACTATAACTATTGTATTATTGTTTGCTGATAGTCAATTTTTTTTTTTAACTTGGAGTGCTAATTCCTGATCGGATAACAGTTAAATAAAACTAACCATTTAATTCTTAGACTTATGAGTGAATCGAGTTTTAATTTCAATGCTTTTATCAAAGACTCAATTGATGTCCTTGTAAAGCCAAAATCCTACTTCTCGGCCATGAAAACCACCGGGGGTATCGCAGAACCTCTGATCAAGGCAGTGATCTATGGAGTTGTAGCCGGTATTATTGCCCTGATATGGGGACTGCTGAAAATAGGCGGTTCCGTAGGTATATTCGGGGGAGCCATTGGCATTATGATGTTCATATGGTATGTTATTGGTGCTGTGATCGGGCTGTTCATCGGGGCTGTTATCATGCTGATTATTTCCGCGATCTGTAAAGGCAGCACCGATTTTGAAGCAAATGCCAGGGTAACAGCATCTTTAATGGTCATAATGCCTATCGGTGCTTTACTCGGATTTATTTCCGGTCTGAACCTTACTGCAGGTTCAATTGTATCCCTGATCATAAATCTTTTCGCACTTTACCTGCTGTACCATGGTCTGGTTGAAGCGCTTAAAGCTAAACCGCAGAGTTCAAAAGTACTGACTATTATCCTTGCTGCCCTCCTGGCCCTTTTCTTCCTGGTTGGCCTTGGAGCGAAGAAAAAAGCGTCTAAGTTCCTGGATGAGTTTCAGGATAAAGATCTTAAAGAGCTGTTCGACAACATTGAGGAAGAGGTAGAGGATGTAGTGGAAGAGGTAGAGGATGTAGTGGAAGAGGTAGAGGATGTAGTGGAAGAGGTAGAGGATGTAGAGGAAGATGAAGGGAATGATTAAACCTGTACATTAATAAGGAGACACTTTCGTAGTTACTCTTGCCGGCGAACAATAGTTTTTATACATTTATGCTCTTATCCCGGGAAATCACTAATTGCCGGGTTAAAACTTAATGTATAATTTCTTTCGACCGGTAATGAAGAACTGGATTTTCTCCAGAAATATTCTTGTTTTGCTGTTTTACAGGATATTACTCGTAATGTTCCTGTTTTCTCTCAGCCGTATCGGCTTCTACCTGCTTAACCTTAAGATGTTCCCCGGAATAACAGCAGGCGAATTCTTTTCGATCTTAAGAGGCGGGCTGCTTTTCGATGTTTCTGCCGCCATATATGTAAACAGTCTCTTCATTCTGTTGAGCGTTATACCTCTTGATATCAGGTATAATGAGATATACGCGAAAATACTGAAGTACATTTTCTTCATTACCAACGGGATCGCATTTGCAGCCAACTCGGCAGATTTTGTTTATTACAGGTTCGTCTATAAACGCGCTACTGCAGACGTATTCAGGACTTTTGAAAATGAGACAAACCTGCCCGGACTCTTCTTCAGGTTCCTGTTTGACTACTGGTATGTTACACTCTTCTGTATAGCGATCTGGTTCCTGATGGTGTACCTGTACAACAAGATAAGGGTTGTAAAACCGGCAGCTGAAAACCGAATAGCCTATTACAGCATTAATGTACTGGCGATGCCACTGGTTGCAGCCCTTGCGATAGGAGGTGTGAGAGGGGGATATAAACACTCAACACGGCCAATAACCATAAGCAATGCAGCACGTTACGTCGAAAACCCCAGGAATGTGGCAATAGTCCTCAATACCCCTTTCAGTCTTCTGAGGACCTCCGGACAGAAGCCCCTGGAGAAACATGAGTTCTATGACAGCGAAGAACTAAAAGAGATATATAATCCGCATCACACTCCTTCTGACGATAATCAATTTACAGGGAATAATGTCATTGTTATAATTCTTGAGAGTTTTGCACGCGAGTATATTGGTTACCTGAACAGGGATCTTGAGAATGGGACATATACCGGCTATACTCCGTTCATTGATTCGCTATTAAAGGAGAGCCTCACATTTGAGGTTTCGCTGTGCAACGGAAGAAAATCAATTGATGCTATGCCTTCAATTCTTGCATCACTGCCATCGCTTGAAACACCATATGTAATTTCACATTATGCCAATAATGAGATAAACGGAATTGCCACACTTCTGAGGAAGAAAGGCTATTATACTGCTTTCTTTCATGGCGCCCCCAACGGATCTATGGGATTCGATTCATTTGCCAGAATGGCAGGATTTGAAGAATATGTCGGACTGAATGAGTATCCTCATAAAGAAGATTTTGATGGTATGTGGGGAGTATGGGATGAACCATTCTTCATGTTCTTCGCAGACAGGATTAAGGGATTCACGGAACCATTTCTTGCATCATTGTTTTCCGTCTCCTCCCATCATCCCTTTGAGGTACCGGTGAAGTACAGGAATAAGTTCAGGAAGGGACCTGCACCGATAGTCGAAGTAGTGGGGTACACCGACTATTCACTCCGGAAGCTCTTTGAAAAGATATCAGGGGAGCCATGGTTCAGCAATACTCTCTTTGTGATCACCGCTGATCATACAAATGAATCGATTCATAAGGAATACCAGAATGACTTCGGGGTTTACAGCATACCGATAATCTTTTATAAGCCGGGAAGCTCCCTGAAAGGGATGAAGGACAGGATTGCCCAGCAGATAGATATTATGCCGACTATCCTCAATTATCTGGGTTATGATGAAGAGTATATTGCATTCGGAAACAACCTGTTCGATGATACTTATGAATCGTTTGCTTTCAACACAAACGGCAGCACTTACCAGTTATTTATGAAGGATCATATTTTTCAGATGATCGATAATAAACCGGCCGGATTGTATAACTATAAGCTTGACAGGCACCTCCGGGAAAATGTTCTTGACAAAGAGCCGGACCTTGTATCGGAAATGGAGGGAAAGCTGAAAGCGGTAATTCAGTCATATAACACAAGGCTGATTGAAAATGACTTAATTATTAAAAACAGATAAGATGAGATCACGACGACAGTTCATTAAACTCGCAGGTTCCGGAGCGCTGGCAGCAGGGGCTTCAACGGTTTACGGATACCCCGTTCCGGTAGTACCGGCTAAAAAGACAACATTACCCGACAGATTCGAGATCGGAATGGCAGGGTATACTTTTCTCAATTTCAATGTTCAGCAAACTATTGAAATGATGAAGCGGACAGGAGTGAAGTACCTGTCGATTAAGGATTTTCATATGCCGATGAACAGCACACAGGAAGAGATAAATCAGGTGACAGGCAAGTTCAGTGAATCCGGTATCACAGTTTATACTGTGGGTGTGATATATATGAGAACACCTGAATCGGTTGAACAGGCTTTTGAGTACGCCAGGATGGCCGGGGTAAAAATGATCGTGGGAGCCCCTAATGTCGAGCTCCTCCCCCTGGTTGAAAAGAAAATAAAGGAGTATGATTTCCGCCTGGCAATCCATAACCATGGTCCGGATAACCCTCTCTTCCCGAATGCCACTGATATCTGGAACCATGTTAAGGACCTGGATCCGAGAATGGGAATATGCCTGGATATAGGACATAATTTACGCGATGGAGAGGATCCTGCAACCGACATCCTGAGATATAAAAGCCGAATTTATGACATCCATATCAAAGATGTTGATAAAGCTTCAAAGGAGGGGAAAACCGTTGAAATGGGACGGGGACTGATTGATATTCCCGGCGTGGTTGCTGCCTTGCGGAAAATCAATTATACCGGCAAGTGCAGTCTTGAATTTGAAAAAGACATGAAGGATCCCCTGGCCGGTATCGCTGAATCTCTTGGCTATTTCAGGGGGGTAATGGCCTGCAGGCAGGCCGAGCTTGTTGCTGGTTAGCATCACCGGGCACCCGCATAATTACTACTAAGTCATCATAATCTTCTTCTTCAGTATCAGGTAGACAATCTGTGCTATTGAAGGGAACAACAGTAAAAATAGTATCCAGAGTGGTTTGTTCCTGATATTGGAGGTTATGGCGTCAGCTATAAACAATATCAGGACAAGCACCATTATTGCAAGGCATGCTATGCCTATTTCCCCTGTTAATGACCATTTGTCTGAGGGATTAAATATTATCAGGAACGGTAAGAAGGCTGTAATTAATGCCAGGGTCCAGGCTATCGGTGCCGGAAGTGTGAGATCAGTATTTCTTTTCATTCTGTATGAGGATTTCAGGATTGATTATTCACCAATTATCTTGATCAGTTTTCCGGCGGGCACCTGGTCTGTCATCTCCAGGTTGTTGAGAAGTGCCAGTTCAGCCATCTGATCCTGTTTCACACCCAGGGATTGAAAAACAGAGGTAAGAGTACCGGTCTTTGTTACTTGCTTCACCTGTATCCTTTTAGGTTTTACGTTAATTTTTGAAGCATCTGTAAGCGGGGAGAAAGTCCTCATGGATGTATCAAGATTGTTTTTGTATGCGCTGAAGTCAGCTTCTGCAGAAATCCCGTGAAATACAAATACATAACCGCTGTATTCAATAAAATAAGAGAGGATCATGTTAACAGACTGGGCGCCGGTTGACTTATCCTGAACTGTTTGTTGGGAGACCGTCGTTCTGGCCGGAAGCCCGCTGACCGATGTTTGTTTTGATTCCACAAGAGTTAGCCCCAGTCTTTTAAGAGTAGTATCGGCAGCAGCCTGGGTATTTTTTTCATTTGCCAGTGTAAATATCATAAGGGCTTTTTGATCTGCAGGTGCCATATTTACCTGCGCAGGTGTGTTTTCCAGTTTCCAGCCTGATGGGAAGGAGAATTTGAATTTAAGTGTGGGATGATAGAACATATTTCCTTCAGCATACCCCTGTCTTGGATCTTCTCCATATACTATACCATCAATCATTTTAAGGTAGTTATCGGCATTGACCATATAAGAAGGGAGCTTCAGAGTATCCTGCCAGTATTTCGCCAGGTAGTGGACAGTATTATACCGGTCTCCCGGGTCAGGGTGTGTTGAAAGGAATGTCGGCACTCCGCCATGGCTCTCGGCCATATTCATTTTATTCAGTACCTGGAAGAAATCAGCCATTTTATGTGCGTCATAGCCGATCAATGAGGAATACTGAACGCCAAGCTGGTCAGCCATCCGTTCGTCATCCCGGCTGAACTTTAGGAAGAGCAGACCCATGCCCTGCATCGCATATTGTGCATACTGGGCGAGTCTTTCCGAAGCGATCATCGTTCCCATTATTATCATCTGTCCAAGCTGCTGTTTGGTCTGCTGGCTTGCAGAGTGGCGGGCAGTTATATGCCCCATTTCATGACCGATGACACCTATAAGCTCAGCTTCGTTATTAAATTGAGCCAGTATTCCCCTGGTCATATAAATATATCCTCCCGGGACTGCAAATGCATTGACAACCGGGGAATCCAGGATCTTGATGTGGTATGTGAGGTTGGGACGGTGAGAGATTTTTCCCATCTCATCAGTTTTCGCCTTCATGAATGAGAGCAGGGCATCATTTCTGTATTCTCCGAATGTTGCCAGCACCTGCGGGTCATATTGCCTTCCCAGGGCAAGTTCCTGTTCTTCAGTCATTAGCATGATCTGTTTTTTACCTGTTACCGGGTTAACAGCACATGATATTGCCAGAAGAACAGCTCCCATCAGCAGGGAGATCAAAATGTAAATGCTTTTTCTTTTCATCTTACAAATACTAATCATTGATAATCAGGTTTCTGAATGAAGAAGAATGCTTAATGTACAGCATAAACAAATATCGGAAAAATTTTTATGATCCGGAACGAATATGATCTTAACTCTGTTATCAGGTGTTTATCATATCGATAATTATTTTACCGGCAGTCAAAAAATCAGTCTCTGAAACACGGAATACAACCGGATCCGCAATACTCCATTTATTTATTACTTCATCAACATGAGAGTCACGGACAGTGATGAGAATATGACTTTCTGATGAATTGAGCAATTCCTGCAGGCAATTTGCCCAGCCTTTGTTTTCCATTTCCAGCCTGCCGACCTCATCAATGATGACCAGTTTTTTCCTTTTCATTCTTTCGGCACTGAGTATTGAAATCCCAAACTGCAATCCTTCAGGGTTGATTTTGAATTTACCTATTGATTCTGTCCATTTATCTTCATTTTCCCTGAGGAAGATCATTTTTTCCCCTGTTTCAATGTCGGTCAGATCGTAACCTGTTGTTTCGGATCTGCCCATCACTCTTTCCGACAGGATTCCCCCCAGTGAGATATTATGTCTTTTTAATTCCCCGGCAACTTTTTTTGTGAAGATTGTTTTTCCTTCGATTATGGAACCGCTCACAATGAATACTTTACGGTTAAGTTTTGTTTTCTTCATAATTTCAGAAAGCCTTACTTCTGCATGCGAAATTACATTGGAAAACACTGAGACCGGATTTCTGACCAGTGTTTTAAAATCGGGGATACCGGCAATAAACTCCGGCAGACTTTCTACTGAAAGTTCCAGTGCAAGAGGCAGGTGTTTGAATGAGGTGCCGGAAAAGAAATCCCTGATCCTGGGATTATATAATTCAGTTCCTAGTACTGAAAATCCGACTATGATAAGTGCCGCCCTGAAGTTCATCTGGATTCCTGTCAGAAGGCCGTTGAGAATATCTGTTTCACCTGTCTCTGTTTTTGAAAATACAAATGCTGTAATAAGAGTTATGAACACGAAGATGACCCAGAATTTTGGTTTGGATATCCTTCTGAGGGAGTTTTTATACCTGAATGACCATACCAGAATCACTGCAGCTACAGTGGGGCTCCATATGATCCAGGTTGTGCGGGTGAGCAGAATGAATGAGCCGATTATTAGGAGTATATCTGACAGGAGCCAGAAAAGTGAATAATCAAACTCACTTTTGTGAATATCGGATGCCTTTGCTTTTAAATCGTTGATTCTTTGAGGAGCTTCCTTTGGCCGGTGCAGCATTTTACGGCCAACCATTATACCAATGACTGCCGTGAAAAAGCCGAACAGGGCGTATATAACCAGAAGTATGATGATTGGCAGCCAGACTATGTCCGTCTCCAGGTTAAGCTGTTTCTGGGCCATGTTCAGCAGGCGGGTATAAACTTCGACGATTTTTGATCCGTATGAGATGATATAACTTGCGATCTTGTGAAAAAGGTTCCATGACATAGCCATCATGGCTCCGATGATGTAGCCGGCATAGGTCCTTCCCAGTATCCTCACAGAGAGTTCTAAAAGAAAAGCTTCAGCAATAATAGCGATCATGGGACCGAAGATCACGGCACTTGGCGACATGGTCTTCATTATTGCACAGATCACTCCGGCCCGCCAGAAAATCCCCCTGTCACTCCAGGTATGGCTTATGGAAATGAGGATTATGAGCCCGATAGCTGTCAGTATATTCCCGCTGAAAGGTATGCGGAGATTATGGAGAAAGCTTCCGAGGACTATTTCCGAGGCAGCCCAGATGGTCCCGGCAATTGCCGCTTTGATCCATTTCTCACTCAGCTCATGTTTCATAATCCTTCAGTATGCATATCTTTTGAGCGCAATATTCAAACAGGTGATAGCCACCGCCGCCTTCCCCGATAAGGTCAAACAATATGTCAGGTTTTGTGATCCGTGTTGCACCAATGATACTTACCTTATTTGCAAAAAGAACATCAGGCAGGATGCTGCCTGAAGGTCCTGCCACGACAACAGCTGATTTATCGGGTATTGAATCAAGAAGATCATCGATGGTGTTGTTCACCAGTGTCAGTCCGGTTATTATTATAATATCAGATTCAGGCAGAACCTTTTTATACTCACCTGCAGGGACAAAGAATTGTTTTTCCTCCGGTCCGATTTCATTTTCGTTTAGTTCAAGCACATGCAGCCTGTTTGGTGTCCCGGATATCTTATTGATATAGGAATGGAATGCGCCGACAACAGTTATGGTCCTTGGTATGCTGAGGTCAAAAAGATCAATGGGGTCGCAGTTTTCAAGGATATTGTAATTTCCTGAAGAGATAATCTGAGAAGAAATTGCGTTCAGGCAGGCAATTCTAAGTGTTGTGATTATTCCTGATTCCCTGCTGGTTTCAAAAAGACCGGTAACTTTCCTGCCTTTTATCTGAAGAGGGGAGAAGTCGCCGTAATCGCGGTTGCTTTTCATGCAATGCCGTATATCGTTGACTATGGTGGATGCAACACCGCAGCTGCCGTCAGACAGCTTTACTGCAGTCATGGATATACCTATTCTGACATCAGCAATAACAAGATCTTCTATTTTGCCTGAGTATCTGTCCCTGAGCAAACTAAGGGTTTGTTCAATTATCATTCTTGAAAAGCAATTATCTCAGAAGCTTCACCTTCCGGTTTTATTAAAGGTTGTTCTGTTACAGAAAGATATTTATGAACTCGGCTGCCGGTACCTGTTTCCTGTTTTTTATTGTCCTCTTTCCGTCAGCAAAACTTGTTAGCGTGCACTCTTCATATACAGTACAGTTGCCGTTATTGTCAGGGGAATATCCCTTGCATACACGCAATACATCGGGCGATATTTCGTCAATCAGTACAATCTTCCCGTCGCCGTACTTTAACCTCCCCAGTTCAAATTTCCCGTCAATTACATGCAGCCCTTTTAATGTAAACTCCTCTGATACTATTTCGGCAACCTGCTTTACAAGTTCAACGCTGAAAGCAATTTCATCCCTGTTCATGGCACCTGCGGCTTCAAGCGCTTCCATTGTGATCAGGATGTCGGTATCGCCTTTTGTCCATGCCTCAACAACTCTGTGAAGATTTTTACATGGCCTTACAAACGGGTATCGTCTCCAGAAGCTTCCGGTTGCATTGTTCCGCCATGTCCACTCAAGATTAAGCAGGGGAGCTGATCCTGCAAACTCAGGCGATTCCGCAGCCATTGACAGAGGAATAGCAGGTTCAACTATCATTTCATTATCTTTTATGGTATCTATATAATGCGAAGGTATTCCCTTCTCTTTCAACAGTTTAAAGAAATGGGAAGCAAACCTGCATGCAACTGCGCCTTTACCGGGAATTTCACCCACCACTGTATCATATCCCGGATCAAATACCGGTTTCCCGTCTTCCATGTAGCCTGTTGCCCTGTCGGTAAAGACCAGGCGGTATTTTCCGGCATATACACCTTCAGTGATATTGAAAACATCTTTCGATTTTCCCCTGTAAACAAGATTCTTTTCTGACATAGTTTAAATTTTTAATTATTTGAAGTAAATATACACTTACATCTTGTTCCTGCAATGATTTCAGCATTTTTGAACCGGTATTTTTGAAGCAAATCTTATTCTTGTCGTAATATACTGCTGATTGGTTTAATTCTGACAGGTGGAGAACGCTGAGCGTTTCAACAGGATTTTATCTGGTGTAATACAATCCTGATTCCGGACCCAGTGGTAATCCCAGTAATATCCATACAATCATCAGCAGTGTCCAGGCAAAGAAGAATGTCACTGAATAAGGCAGCATATTGCCAATCAGAGTGCCTATACCTGATTTTGAATCATACTTCTGGTAGTATACAATTATGAGGGCAAAGAAGCTCATCATTGGTGAAATAACATTGGTAACGCTATCGCCAATACGAAAGACAGCCTGGGATAGCTCGGGAGAATAGCCCATTAACATGAACATCGGGATAAATACCGGGCCCATAACAGCCCATTTTGCTGATGCGCTTCCCATAAAAAGGTTAATAAACCCGGAGAAAACAATAAACAGGATAACCAGCGGAATAAGCCCAATATTCATCACCTGCAATAGCGCGGCCCCTTTTATTGCGAGAAGCAGTCCCAGGTTGCTCCATTTGAACCAGGCTACAAATTGGGCGGCAAAAAATACAAGAACA
>Ga0116204_1000664_pt1 | contig 19731 bp, 20 predicted proteins | sample LakKivwa52mmetaG_FD_94481 | JGI IMG/M metagenome (GOLD analysis project Ga0116204, IMG submission 94481) | Anoxic lake water microbial communities from Lake Kivu, Rwanda to study Microbial Dark Matter (Phase II) - Lake Kivu water 52m metaG | ecosystem: Environmental > Aquatic > Freshwater > Lake...
AAATGAGAAGTCACTCTCGGAGGCGCTGAAATATCGAGCCTCGGGGTTTATCGAAAACATCTTCCCGATTCTCGATGCGTTCCAAATCGCCCTTGATATGAAAACCGAAGATGAAACAATCAAACGATTTCTCGTCGGCTTCGACCATTTGTATCGGCAACTGAAAACCGTGCTCGAAAACGAAGGCGTCAAAGATGTTTCCCCAAACATTGGCGATAGTTTCGATTACAAAACGATGCACGCACTCGACACCGAGGAAGCCGATGGCGAAGAAAACCGCGTCGTCCGTCTCATCGCCCGTGGCCATCAGCTCAAAGATCGGCTCATCCGGCCAGCGATGGTCATATTAAGCAAAAAGAAGACCCCACTTCCAGAGCCACAAGAAGACACTAAAGACTTAAACGAAACAAAGGCAGATCCAAACTCAACTGAGTTTGATGCATAAAACCCATAAAGGAGAACACAATTATGGCAAAAGAAATCATCATCGGTATCGATTTAGGTACCACCAACTCCGTCGTCAGTTACATGCAACCAGATGGTAAAGTCAAAGTCATCCCTAACCCGGAAGGACATAACACGACACCTTCAGTCGTCGCTTTCAAAAACTCGGGTGAAGAAATCGTCGGTGACGCCGCCAAACGTCAAGCAGTCATCAACCCAGATACCGTTTTATCGATCAAACGTTTAATGGGAACTGACAAAAAGATTCACATCAATAGCTTAAACAAAGACTTCACTCCTCAAGAAATTTCCGCCAAAGTATTGGCTTACATGAAGAAATACGCGGAAACATCGATTGGCCATCCTGTCAAAAAAGCCGTGATTACCGTGCCCGCATATTTCAACGACGCTCAGCGTCAAGCAACCAAAGACGCTGGTCAAATTGCCGGTTTGGAAGTCATGCGCATTATTAATGAACCAACCGCAAGTTCGCTTGCCTATGGCATGGAATCAAAGAAATCCGGCAAGATCCTCGTTTATGATCTAGGCGGCGGCACGTTCGACGTTTCGATTCTTGAAATCGGCGATGGGACGTTTGAAGTCATCTCGACCTCAGGTGACAACCACCTCGGCGGCGATGATTGGGACGATGTGCTTGCCAAATGGGTCCAAGAACAAATTAGGGCGCAACACGGCGTCACTTTAACCGACAAAATGGCCTTACAACGCTTCAAGGAAGCAGCTGAAAAAGCCAAAATTGAACTTTCGGCGCAACTGGAAACCGTGATATCGCTTCCGTTTATCGGTCAAACATCAGCCGGTCCTATCAACTTTGAAACCAAAATTACGCGTGCTCGGTTCCAAGACATGACCAAACATCTACTTAAACGGACCGAAGAACCGCTCCGCAAAGCATTGAAAGATGCTAGTTTAACGGCTAACGACATCGATGAAGTATTGCTTATCGGTGGTTCCATCCGGATGCCAGCAGTCCAAGATCTAGTAAATCAAATCATGGGCAAGAAACCTAATCTATCGGTCAACCCTGACGAAGCCGTTAGTATCGGCGCCGCCATCCAAGGCGCAGTGCTATCTGGCGATGTTAAAGATGTCGTTTTGCTTGATGTCACACCGCTGACACTGGGCATTGAGACGCTGGGCGAAGTGATGACTCCGTTAATTACCCGCAATACGACGATTCCCACGACTAAGAGCCAAATTTTCTCAACTGCCGCCGATAATCAACCAGCCGTCGACATCATGGTCTACCAAGGTGAACGTCCGATGGCCCGTGACAATAAACTGCTCGGTCATTTTAAACTTGAAGGAATCAAACCTTCACGCCGGGGCGAACCCCGCATTGAAGTTACCTTTTCAATCGATGCCAACGGCATCGTCAAGGTGACGGCCAAAGATCTCGACACCCAAAAAGAACAACAAATCACCATCAGTGGATCGACTGGTTTAAGCAAGCAAGAAATCGACCGCATGGTCCGTGAAGCCGAAGAGAACAAAGAAGCCGACGAACGCCGCAAGGAAGAAGTTGAACTTAAGAACAAGGCCGAACAATATTTAAATAGCATCGACCAAGCGCTAGCCGAAAAAGGTGCCTCGCTTGATCCAAAACAAAAAGAGGAAACCGAAAAACTTCGCGATGAACTCAAAGGCGCCCTCGAACGCAATGACATCGAGACGCTACGCAGTAAAATCGGCGACTTAGAAAAAGCAGCCGAATACATGGCCCAAGCCCAAGCTCCCCAGGGCAATGGCCCATCGTCAGCCCCACATTCTGATGGTGGCAAAAAAGACGATGACGTCATCGACGCCGATTTCACCGAAAAGAAATAACATAGGACAAACTAATGGCCAATAAACGCGATTTTTACGAAGTGCTCGGCATCTCCAAAGGCGCAAGCAAAGATGAGATCAAGGCTGCATATCGTAAGTTAGCCAAAAAATATCATCCCGATGTCAATAAGGCTTCCGACGCTGAATCCAAATTCAAAGAGGTGCAGGAAGCCTACGATGTCCTCTATGATGATCAAAAACGGCAAACTTACGACCAATTTGGACATGCCGCCTTTGACCAAAACATGGGCGGCGGCAATCCGTTCCAAGGATTTGGCGGCGGAGCTTTCCAAGATGTCGACCTCGGCGATTTATTTGGCAGTTTCTTTGGCGGTTCGCGGCGCGCACGACCACAAACGGGTCCGCGTCGCGGCGCTGATTCGTTCATGCGCATCAAAATCGCATTTATGGATGCTATCAAAGGTAAGCGCGTTACGATTCCGATTACCTACGATGAGCAGTGCACGCGCTGTGGCGGCACCGGTGCCCATTCAAGCTCCGATGTCCACACATGTTCGACGTGCCACGGTTCAGGTACGATTAAGTCAAGACAGCAAACGATACTTGGGACGATGGAAACCCAAAATACATGTCCCACCTGTGGTGGCAAGGGAAAAACAATCACCCGTGCTTGCGATTCGTGCGGTGGTAAAGGCTATAACCGCGTCCGCACCGACATCGAAGTCAATATTCCCGCCGGCATCAATTCAGGACAACAAATTCGCATTGGATCTAAAGGAGAGCGCGGGCAAGACGGCGGTCCCAATGGCGATTTATTCATCGAAGTGGCGATTCAAAGCCATGAGCATTTCCAACGCGATGGTAACGACATCCATCTCGAGGTGCCGATTTCCTTTGTCGATGCCGCATTGGGTACCGACATTGAAGTACCAACCGTCTATGGTGACGTATCGTTGAAAGTTCCGGCAGGCACGCAACCCGACAAGGTTCTCAAACTAAAAGGCAAAGGTGTCGTTGATTTACGTGGCGGCGGTCCCGGTGACCAATACGTCCATCTTAAAGTATCAACGCCCAGCAATCTCTCGAAACGGCAACGGGAGTTGCTTGAAGAATTCAAGAAAGAGAACCCAAAGAACGAGTCGATGTTCGATCGCTTTAAAAATTTCTTCAAAGCCTAACTAATAGAAGTGCTCGCGGAGCACTTTTAATTTACTTAAATGAATAAATCGTAAATAATAGTATCGAAGTAGGTGATGACATGCTAACTTGCAAAAAATGTGGCACTCCGCTTGAAAAGCAGTTGCCTGAATGCCCAATTTGCCATGAACCCAATCCCGCGGGAGCCCCGGTTAACATGGCCGGACAAGATTTTACCGAAACATACGATCCGGTCGCCTCTGATTTTGAATTAATTCGGCAAAAAAGCCGTAAGATGGCGGCCATACTCGCTTTTACGGTTGGATTCACCGGTGCGCCGCTATTTTATCTTGGCTACAAAAAAACCGGTCTTTGGTGGGTCGTCGCTGCCATCATTTTGATTGGTGTCGCCATCTTAGGTCCGCTTCCGATTATTATTGCCGGTGTTGCCGGTACAATTGTTATTTCCCAAGTTATACTCGGTTTATATATTTCGTTCTCCAGCAATCTTAAAGACGCCCGGAACGAACTATTGAAGTAACATGACGCGCTATTTTGCCCTTGTATCCGGCGAGCACGTGCTTTTGTCATCCTCAGATGAGCATCATTTGCTTCATGTTTTAAGAGCGCGCATCGGCACGAAAATCGAAGTCGTTCATCAAGCGGGGTTGTATTTGTGCGAAGTCGTCGCCGTTAAACCGCTCCTGATTGAAATACGCGAGCATCAGGCAACAGCGGAATCACACTTTAAACTCACCCTGATTTATGGTCTTCCAAAAGGTGAGAAGATTGATTTTGTGATTCAAAAAGCAACGGAACTTGGCGTTCACCACATCGTGTTGGTGCGCACGGCCCGCTCAATCGTCAAATGGGCGGAATCCGATGTCGCCAGAAAATTGTCACGCTATGAAACAATCATTAAAGAAGCTGCTCAGCAAAGTCGTCGGCATTTACTACCTGAGTTGTCGTTTGCCTCATCGATTAATGAAATTTGGGAATTTGAGTTCGACAAAAAATTGATTGCTAGTGAATATGAAGTTGGCAAACCACCGTTTGACGTTAGGTTAACCACATGTAAGAACATAGCGATACTCGTCGGCCCTGAAGGTGGTTTTGACAAATCGGAGATCGAAAGCGCGATTGCCAACGGTTATGAGCCGATTTCCCTTGGTCGCAACATTTTGCGAAGTGAAACAGCGGCCATCGCCGCCCTGGCGATGATAGGATATATCAAAGAACATGCGACTGCTTGAGCTATTGAAATTAGAACAAAAGGATAAACGCCTTAACGATAGCGAGGAGTACCGCTTCTTTTTAGCGAATCGTCATTTATTGACCGATTGCAATTGCTTCCTCGATTTATATAACCTCGAGGATGACTTTTCGCTTGTGAAAGCCAACATCGTGTTAAAAAGCATTCTCAATAAAATGGCGATAGAAGAACGTTTACATCACCTTTCTGAAAAATCGATACGCACCAGCGGACGCATAAAACATCATGACATCCGTACTAAAATGTTTGAACAACCACTGAATCTTCCTTATTTGCTTGATAACGATGCTAAGATATATGTCCCTATCTTCAATCGGGCGATGAACTACATTTACGCAAATGAACCTGACAAATTATGCGATTTTCCATATAAAAATTTGACCGAAGAATTCACGGCTTCGATCATCAACCCGTTTGAAACGTATCATTTTTCACTCTTTGATTCCAATTTCACAAAGCTAATCAAAATTGCCAGTGATCAGACCTCAACGGCGTTTTACCATCTTGATTTCCGTAACATCTTGATTATTAATGCCCAAGGTGGGCTTGATCTAAAAATCGCATTATTCGATCGCTTCATGAAAGATCCTGATTACGAGGGTATTCTCGACCGCATCAAACCCGTCGTTGAAGCATTTTTTGCCAATGACCGCGACTTAATGGTTAGCCAATTGCTAGACAAGCAACTTGTGAGCCAGATTATCATCGACAAATGGCTGACTGCGCTGACGAAATCAGAACGGAAAAAATATCGACTATGAAGTCGTTTTCCGTCTATACGCTTGGGTGTAAAGTAAATAGCTACGAATCCGAGGCGATTAAGCTTTTGATGATTGACAAAGGATATCGCTTCAGTGATGAACATCCCGACATCGCCATCATCAACACATGTTCGGTCACTTCAATGAGCGAAAAGAAGTCCCGCCAGGCGATTCGGCGGTTTTATCATGAAAATCCAACGATTACGATTGCGATTATGGGGTGTTATTCCCAGCTCGACGAGCATTTAAAAGCACTCGAGGGTGTCAAAATCGTCGTTGGCACACTAAATCGTCATCTGATTCCCGATTTGCTAGATGAATTCTTCGAAACAGGCAAGCCCCAATATCGGTTTGAAGCCGCGCCAAGCAAATGGGAATACGAAGAGCTGGAAGTAACGACATATAGTGACCGAACACGCGCTTTTGTCAAAATTCAAGACGGATGCGACAATTACTGCTCATATTGCATTATCCCGTTCGCCCGCGGGCGACTTCGTTCTCGTCATAAAGACGATGTGCTCCACGAAATCGGCCAGCTTATCACAGGCGGCTTTCGCGAAATCGTGCTTACGGGAATTCACACCGCTGGATATGGTCGTGATTTCTCCAATTATTCGTTTGATGATTTAATCGAAGATATCCTGGTGATGTATCCTTCACTGTATCGACTGCGCATCTCAAGCATCGAAGCCAGCGAGATCACGCCACGGTTTTTGACCATGATGCAACGCGAACCGCGGCTAGCCCGTCATTTGCATATCCCGCTACAAGCAGGAAGCGACGCCGTCCTCAAACGAATGAACCGTCATTATACCGTTGCCCAGTTTCAAGCGAAGATTGAAGAAATATGCCGATTGATGCCCAATGTGGCCATCACGACCGATATTATCGTTGGATTCCCTGGCGAAACTGAAACATTGTTTGCACAAACGTACGATTTGTCACGAAGACTGAGTTTCTCAAAGATTCACGTATTTCCCTATTCTCCGCGCCAAGGAACGGCCTCTGCTTCATACAATGATGAAGTGTCAAGCGAAGAGAAGAAACGCCGTGTCAAACGATTGTTAGAATTATCGAGTGAACTTGAGTCATCATACGCCGAACGTTTCTTTGATCGACAGCTCGACATTATCATTGAGCAATACAATCACCAAATCGGAGCCTACGAGGGCCATAGTTCCAATTATTTGAAGGTCTTTGTAACGGGGACGAATATAACAAAAGGGCAAGTTGTGACCGTTAAATATCGTGGCGGTGATACAATTGGCGAGTTGGTTGAAACAACCACTAGATAATGTAAAAAAAACATTGACAAAATGCGTTAACATCAGTATTATTTAGCAGGTAACAAAGGAGAAACATTATGGCAGTACCTTTCAGACGAACGTCAAAAACTAAAAAAAGAATGCGTCGGACGCATTTTAAGCTCGAAGTCAGCGGACTCGTGACTTGTTCACATTGCAGCGCGATGATCAAATCGCACACCGTGTGTCCTGAATGCGGTTATTACGATGGCAAACCCGTCATCGCCAAACAAACCAAAACAGCGCCGGTTAAAAAAGAAGAATCAAAGAAGAAAGCCAAACCCGCAAAGGTCAAAGAAACGAAACCGGTCGAATCCAAAGAAGTGAAGCCGACCAAGGCCGTGAAGACCAAATCAAAACTTGCGATTGAAAAAGGCAAAACAGGCGAAAAATAATATCCGAGGAGGATGTAATCATGGCCTATAACAAATTAATCGATCATACGCTTCTTAAAGCCGATGCCAAGTACGAAGATGTGCAAAAACTTTGCGACGAAGCGCGACAATTCGATTTCATGAGCGTTTGCGTCAATCCTCAATTCGTGCCCACATGCAAGAAACTACTCAAAGGCAGCGATGTTAAAGTGTGCACGGTCATTGGATTTCCACTTGGACAAACGTTGACCTCGGTCAAAATTTATGAAACCGAACAAGCGATTAAGGCCGGAGCCGATGAAATCGACATGGTGATTAATATCTCCAACCTTAAAGCTGGTCGCGACGATCTAATTAAAGAAGAAATCGCCGGCATTAAACGGGCTTGCGATGGCCGCATCTTGAAAGTCATCATCGAGACTTGCCTATTGACTGACGAAGAAAAGGAACGCGTTTGCCGCATTGCCGTCAGCGCGGGAGCCGATTTTGTCAAAACTTCGACCGGGTTCTCAACTGGTGGCGCCACTGAAGCCGATGTTGCTTTGATGCGCAAAGTCGTCGGTCCACATATCGGGGTGAAAGCCAGCGGCGGTGTCCGCTCACTCGAAGACCTTGAAAAGATGGTTAAAGCCGGAGCAACCCGGATTGGAACCTCAGGTGGAGTCAAGATTATGTCGGGTGAACAACTGGCAGCCGGAAAATACTAAAAACATTGCTATTACGCATCTTTATGAATATAATTCATATTGCGATTTAACTACGAAGGAGGTGAATCTCATGGCCAAAACCCAAGTCCGCGAAAACGAATCGTTAGACGAAGCCCTACGGCGTTTCAAACGTCAGGTTAACAAGTCCGGCGTTTTGAAGGAAGCTCGGAAGCGTGAGTTTTATCTCAAGCCCGGCGTCAAACGCAAGATGAAGATCAAAGAAGCTCGCAAAAACCGCTACTAGAATTAAAGGTCCGAAACAATCGGACCTTTTTTCTATCATGTCCGCTATTAACTAGTGAGACCTATGATTTATCTAACCCAAACTAGTTCTAATAACTGCGGCGACGTCGCCCTGCGACATTTATTGATGCTGGCATATCATTGTGACAAATATTTGTTGATTAAACAAATTTTACCAACCAATGCCTCAATGTATGACATTAAAGTAGCGGCACAAAAATACGGATTGACACTGTCGGGTTATCGTATTAATGACGGAAAATTACTTAGAGAACTTAAGTTCCCATGTATCGCTTTGATAGCAATCGGCGATAAAAAACATTACATAGTCATAAGTAAGTATATATTTGGTAGATATAAAGTTTTTAATGGTGTTTCGAGTCCTATCAGCGTCACAACCGATGATCCGTTATTCATACATCCATTTGAAGTATTAATAATCGATTCGGTTTCTCGTCACAGGACGATGTCAAACGGTTTGTTCAACGCATCTTCACGGCATCGTTTTACCAATATAATCGTGCATCTACTCAGTGCCTGCACGCTCATTAGTGGCTTGTATCTTATTAACGTCCAATCGCAGTTTGAGTGGCCACTATCTCTGTTTGTGCTATCTGCGGTTTTATATTTGATTGAACAATCAATTATCGATCGGCGGATGAAATCTTTCGATTCACAAGCACAAAATCATTTAGATAAAGTGCGAACTAGACAAGATTTGTTCGATTTGTTTGTATTAAAAACACATATGATCAAGCGCCCCCTGGAAATCATTAATTATGTCTTGATTAGCGCTCTTGCTTCAGCCTTATTATTGATTGATCGCATCGAACAAATATTACCAATCGCATTTGTGATTATTCTGACAATCGCTTATTGCTATCTTGATAAAAGATTGACAAGTAGAAGTATTGACCTCCTTAATGAGACCGAATTGTCCTTCTTTAACGATGACAATGACCGTAAATACCTCTTCAACAATATCAATCGTTTAAGTTATCGTATTTCACGTCAAAAAATTGTTTTTAGAGTCTTGCATGTGTTCTTAATCGGCGCTTGTTCGCTTTTGACATCGGCGCTTCTTGGAACCGTGTATTTGAATTTCTTCTTGTTCGAGTTCGGTAGTCTTTATCTAATTGGTTCACAAATTCACTCATTAATCGATGGCATTCAGCAAAAAGGCCAATATTATCAACTTCTCTATCGTTTTTTCATTGCATGAAGCATTACTAAATTGTGGTAAAATAAATACGCTAATGCGTATTGAATTTGAATTTATCAATGAAATTGACCCCTCATACGATCAATATGAGTCGCTGTTTAAAAGTTTGCTTAAGAAAGCGATGATTCATCTTAAGATTGATAAAGACGTCATTCTTGAAACCACATTAGTTACTAATGATATGATTGCCAGTTTGAACAAGCAGTATCGGGGAATTGACAAAGAAACCGATGTGCTAAGTTTTGCGTTTCAAGATCAAGTCCTTGGCGAACAGCATATTAATGATTTGCCATTTCTAAATCTTGGAACAATCATCATATCCGTCGAAAAAGCCATCGAACAAGCGGAAAGCTTTGGGCATGGGATGAAACGAGAAATGTCATTTCTATTCATTCATGGTCTGTTGCATCTATGCGGCTATGACCATCAAAAAGAAGACGACGAAAAGAAGATGCTGGAGTTACAAGACGCCATCATCGGAAAGAGGATTAAATAATGAAAAAAGGCGATTTGATTATCGAGGCCGGGGTTGCTCGCGACCGGTCCTACGCACCGTATTCCAAATTTAAGGTTGGTGCCGCTGTCTTTACCAAGGACGGAAAAGTGTTTCATGGAGCTAACATTGAAAATGCCAGTTATGGTCTTTGCATGTGTGCGGAACGCAATGCGCTCTATCACGCGATGATGAATGGATATAAAAAAGATGACTTTGTCGGATTGGCCGTCATTGCGGATACCAAAAAACCTGTTAGCCCATGTGGGGCTTGCCGGCAAGTGATTAGTGAACTATTTCCTCGCGACGGGGTTATTTTGCTCGCCAATTTGAAGGGTGATGTCGTCGAACGCAGCGTCGAGTCATTATTGCCCGAAGCATTTGATCAACAGGATTTATAAAAAAATGAAATCCGGATTCGTTTCGATTATCGGTCGGCCCAACGTAGGCAAATCGACGCTTATCAATGCACTGATTGGACGCAAGGTATCAATTATTACCCCAAAACCACAAACGACGAGAATGGCTATCCAAGGCATTTTACATCAGGATGGTCTTCAAATTGTGTTCGTGGATACGCCTGGGATTCATAAACCGCGACAAAAGCTTGGCGAAGCCATGAATAAGATGGCCTATGCTTCGCTTCGCGACATCGATGCGATGTTACTCGTCGTCGATAGCGGCGTACCATTCGGGCCGGGAGACGCTTATTTGCTAGAAAAAATCAAAGACCATCAAAATATCGTCATCGTCTTTAACAAGATTGACACCACGACTTATCAAATGATGGTCAAATTGAAAGAAACTTATCAAAAATGGCTGCCTAACGCCAAACAGATCGAAATTTCGGCGATTAGACTTGCCAATTTGGAAGAGATTATTAACACATTGAAGGATATGCTACCGGAAGGACCGGCGTATTTTCCCGAGGATGTTTACACTAACTACCCCGAAGCGTTTCAAATGGGCGAAATCATACGCGAAAAGGTGATGTTGCTTACAAAACAGGAACTACCCCACGTCATCGCTGTTCAAATCGAAAAAATTCAAGACAAAGGGCATACACGGCACGTCAATGCGACGATCGTCGTTGAAAAAGACAGTCAAAAAGGCATCATCATTGGTCAAGGCGGACAATTAATCAAACGCATTGGAACAATGGCAAGACGCGATCTTGAATTTGAATACGGCAAGCATTTTAATCTCGAACTATTTGTCCGCGTTGAAGACCAATGGCGAGATTCACTTCTGAGATTGAAGGAATTCGGTTTTAGCAACTGATGGAACTTATCGGAATCGTCATTGATCTGATTCCTATTAAAGAAGAAGACGCGATGGTACGTCTTATATCATATGATGGCATCGTCTCGTTTTTTGGGCGCCGTATCATGAATCAAAAAAATGCTTATTACGCCCCGATGCAACCATTCGCCAAGTCTCATGTTTGGCTGACCGAAGGGACTCAAGGCGGGTTACGGCTCAAACAAGCGCGACTCGAATCATATACAGCCATTAATTACCAATCGCTTGAACAATACGCGTTATTAGCTTTGATAAAAGAAACATTAGCGCAACTAGCACCTACCGATGATTACAGGGCACTTTATGAACTTGTAGAAACCGTTTTAGAAGTAGCTCAGGCATCACACCTAGCCACTTTTGCGGCGCTGATGTATTTGCACCAGTTGTTAAACATTTTGGGTTGGGGTCTTGAATTATCTGGCTGCGTCAGTTGCGAGACTAAAACCGATATTGTCGGACTCGATTTGCAACTAGGTGGGTTCGTGTGCCGAAAGCACTATCGACCAATCGATAGCCTAGCCTTGTCCCACAATCAATTGACGCTGTTAGCCGCGCTGAAAAATGTCGATTTGAAGAATTTTGCTACTAACCAATTCGCAAAAGATCCTATTCATTCAATCTTGGCTATTATGGCCAAGCACTATGAAAATATGACGGGTCGTTCGTTGAAAAGCCTTAAATTATTCAAATAATTGATAATTAACAACACTTATAGTTGGTTGACAGATATAATCAATCGTAAGATAATAGCGTCCGTGCACGCTTTTTGCTTTAAGGAGTACATTTATGAGTATTGTTAAGTTTGAAGACCTCGTCAACCATTTTCAAACATATGGTTTTGTCTATCAAGGATCAGAATTATATGGTGGCTTATCTAATAGCTGGGACTATGGACCACTGGGCGTCGAATTAATCAATAATCTGAAACGGGTCTGGTGGAAGAAGTTCGTCCAAGAAAGCCCAACTAACGTTGGCATCGACGCGGCGATTTTAATGAATCCCAAAGTTTGGGAGGCGACCGGGCATGTTTCGACATTCAACGATCCGCTGATTGACTGCAAATCATGCAAAGCCCGACACCGGGCTGATAAACTCATCAACGATAGCTTTCCGGACGTTGACACTGGCGTTATGGATCAAAAAGCCCTTATGGAATTTATTAAGGAGAACAAAGTTCCCTGTTCACAGTGCGGCAATCACAATTTTACGGATATCCGCCAATTCAATATGATGTTTAAGACACACATCGGGGTGACCGATGACAGCCAATCACTTGTATATCTACGTCCTGAAACGGCGCAAGGCGTCATCATCAATTTCAAAAACATCCTGAGAACGACACGTCGCAAGCTTCCAATGGGCGTTGCCAGTGTTGGCAAGGCTTTTAGAAACGAAATCACACCTGGGAACTTTACGTTCCGCACGCGTGAATTTTCACAGTTAGAACTTGAATTTTTCTGTCAACCAGGCACAAATCTTAAATGGTTCAGCTACTGGAAAGAGTATGCGATGCATTTTCTTAAAACACTTGGTGTCAAAGAAGACAACCTACGTTTCCGTGACCATAGTCAAAAAGAATTGGCGTTTTATTCTAAAGCAACGAGCGACATTGAATACAAATTCCCATTTGGATGGGGTGAAGTTTGGGGCATCGCCGATCGAGGTGACTACGACTTGAGCCGCCATCAGGAGTATTCTGGCAAGGCGCTTGACTATCTCGACCCCGAGACAAATGAAAAATACGTTCCCTGCATCGTCGAACCTTCCTTGGGTCTTGATCGATTAGCATTGATGGTATTAACAGATTCATACGAAGAAGAAGTGCTTGAAAAGGACACGCGCATCGTCATGCACTTGCATCCGGCCATCGCTCCTTATCAAGTCGCCGTCTTACCTCTTAGCAAGCAACTTGGTCCAAAGGCCGAGGAAATAGTGGCCATCCTTAACCCACATTTCTCGACTGTCTATGATGAAACGGGCAGCATCGGCAAAAGATACCGACGTCAGGATGCGATTGGCACGCCCTACTGCGTCACAATCGATTTTGAAACAGCCGATGATCAATCGGTTACTGTCAGAGACCGTGACACGATGAAGCAGATCAGATTGCCAATTGATGAATTAATTAAATATTTTCGCGTCAAAGTCTTTTATTAGTAATTATTCAGTTTATATATTGAGGTATATCAATGGCATATGACCGTGGCATGATTGATGATTTAGTTAAACGTTCCGATATCGTGAACGTTATTTCAAACTACATCAACGTCACGAAAAAAGGCCGAAGTTTTGTTGCCCTATGTCCGTTCCACGATGACAAGAATCCCTCGCTTCAAATTAGTCGCGACAAACAAATATTCAAATGCTTCGTGTGCGGTCAAGGCGGAAACGCCATCCAATTCGTCCAGGCGTATGAAAAGATCCAATTTATGGACGCGGCTCGGAAAGTAGCGGATTTAGTTGGTTTTACCGACGAGCGATTAAGTGCTCGCAGTTACGCCCAAACAGCAAACCCAGAACTGAAACCATACTTTGACTGTATGGCTGATGCCTTAGCGTTTTATAAGTTCTCACTGACGACCGAACAAGGAGAAGCCGGACTTCAATATCTTGAATCGCGGCACATCAGCGAAACGATTCGTAATAAATTCGAGATCGGTTATAGCCTCCCCGATGGCAAGGGCACGATTCAATACTTGCTCGGGAAGGGGCATTCGCGCTCCACAATGGAGCACCTTGGCATTATTACGATGAATCAAGAACCGCTTGATCGACTGGCCGGACGCATCATTTTCCCGATTTTCGACCGGTATGGACGCCCAGTCGGTTTCTCGGGACGCAAAATTGGTAATACTGAAGGCGCAAAATACATTAACTCACCCGAATCAAAGATATTTATCAAAAGCAACATTCTCTACAACTATCACCACGCTCGCGATGCTGCGCGTCAGGCCACATATATGTACGTTGTCGAAGGTTTCATGGACGTGATCGCGCTATACCGTGCCGGAATTGAAGCCGCCGTCGCTATTATGGGAACGGCGTTTACTAAGCCACATTTAGCAATGCTTCGCATGCCCGATGTCGAATTGCGCATTTGCCTTGATGGCGATAGTGCGGGACAAGCGGCGATGATGAAGATGATTGCGCCTCTTGACGCCAGCCGGATAAAATACCGCTTTATCCTTAATGCCGGGGATGAGCGCGATACCGATGAGATTCTCAATGAAGAAGGCCCCGACTCCTTAAAAAAATATCTTCAAAATCTCGTCAACCGCCTCGAATTCGCGCTTGAATACTATGGAAAGACGCGACCGCTAAAAACCTCGGAGCAGCGACAAGAACTCGTTAAAGTCATGATTCCGTTACTCGCGGCATCCACAAGCGAACTTGAACTCGAAGAATACGTCAAAAAACTCAGCGGAGTCACCAACTTCACCAGGCAGACGATTGAAGACATGGTTAAAGGTTACCGCGCTCAAAAAGGCGAGATTGACGTCGAACGACTATATGCGCAATTTCGACCCGAAGCTAAGCATCTACGCCGCTTCCAAAAAGCCGAACGACAGCTGCTCTACTTCATGCTAAATGATGTGCGAGCCATCGATTTCTATAAAACTAAGATTGAGTACTTCTATGACGAAGTGTATCGCGCAATCGCCAACTTCATCATCGAGCGCTCAAGTGAAGAGGAAGTGCCTTCGCTTAATAGCCTGCTATCGGATATCAACGAATTGGAATCAGAAAAGAAGGATGCTCTCGTCAAGGAAGTAACCGCACTCGCCCTTGAGAAAGATTATCCAAAATGCGATGAGACGTTATTAGGAGAAATCCATGAAGTGATTACGCTCGAACGCGAAGTTTATTATTACAAACAGCGACTCGCCAAAGCGTTAGAAGGCAAAGATGAGCTTGAAAAAGCGCGCATTATCACCGAATACAACAAGATTATGAAAAAATACACGAAACTTAAGGACACGAAAGGGGAATAACTATGCCAAAAGTAAAAAAACCGGAGACCGATGGAACCGAGGTCTTATTAAGCAAAATCAATGATGACGGGGTCATTGAAGAGGAAGAAGAAATCGAAACGCTCGACTCGATAAAAAAACGATTTCAAAAGAAAGCCGAAGCCGAAGGGTTCATCAGCCAAGACGAACTATTCGATTCGATTGAACACCTCGATTTAAATGACGAAGAAACCGAGAAACTTTTGCTTTTCTTCAAAGGCAAGGGCATCGAAGTGGTCGTCGAAGAGGAAGAATCAATCGATGATATCGAAGTCGATGAAACAAAAATCAAGGAAGTGGAAACGGCTGACTTTGTCGAAGGCGACTTGTTTGAGTCGGTTTATGATGAAGAAGAGGAAGTCGAGGAAGACATCGACATTAACCGCATCGACGCTTTCACCTCTGGTGACATCAAGGTCAACGATTCGGTCAAAATGTATTTGAAGGAAATCGGCAAAGTCGATCTATTGAAACCAAGCGAAGAAATCGAAATTGCCAAAGCCATCGTCGCTGGTGATGAAGAAGCCAAAACCCGGTTGATTAACTCCAACCTGCGTCTTGTTGTCAATCTAGCCAAACATTACGTCGGCCGCGGCATGTTATTTCTCGATTTGATTCAAGAAGGCAATCTCGGTCTTATCAAAGCCGTCGAAAAGTTCGATTACACCAAAGGCTTCAAGTTCTCAACCTATGCGACTTGGTGGATTCGCCAAGCGATTACTAGGGCCATCGCCGATCAAGCACGAACGATTCGCATTCCCGTGCACATGGTCGAAACAATCAATAAAATGACACGTGTTCAGCGCCAGCTCGTCCAAGAACTTGGACGCGAGCCGACCGCTGAAGAAATATCGCTAAAACTTAATGGTGAAATGAGTCCTGAACGCATTCGCGAAATCCAGCGCATCGCCTTAGAACCCGTCAGCCTTGAAACCCCGATTGGCGAAGAAGACGACTCGCACTTAGGCGATTTCATCGAAGACAAGGAAGCGACGAGTCCGACCGAACACACGACATCGGTGCTTCTTAAAGAAGAACTTTATGAAATCATGCAAGATTTAACTGATCGCGAAGAGCGCGTCTTGCGCCTACGATATGGACTCGATGACAACCGGCCACGCACACTGGAAGAGGTCGGTCATGAATTTGGCGTCACACGCGAACGTATCCGTCAAATCGAAGCCAAAGCGATTCGTAAATTACGCCATCCGACCCGCGCCAAACGCTTGGGCGATTATCGCGATATTTAAGTATGGTCCGGCTCGGTCTGCGTCTTCAAACGATTGCCACCTTCATCCCCCAAGGGGCAATTTTAGCGGATATCGGTTCCGACCACGGGTTGTTGATTGAATACTGCTTGGTACAAGGCATTATCCAAAAAGGATATGCCTCCGATAACAAACTCGGTCCTTATCAGCGGCTTTTAAAGCGCTTTGGCAAACATTCCCCCATCGGTGTCTATTTAGCCGATGGCTTAGCCAAACTGCCTTTAGATGTCAATACCGTCGTCATCGCGGGCATGGGCGGCAAACTCATTTCACGGATCATTTCCGTTAGGCAGGATAAATTGACACAACTGGAACACATTATCATTAGCCCCCATCAACAAGAAGATGAGGTGCGATTAACAATGGTGAAACAAGGTTATCAAATTATTGATGAAACGATCGTTAAAGAAGATGACAAGTTCTATGACGTCATCTTGTTTGCTAAAGGCACATGCAATTACACGATTGAGCAATTAAAATATGGTCCCATTAATCTAGCGAAGCGGCCGCAAGCACTGCGAGACAAAATAGCTGAGCGCATCGACGAAATCAAACGTATCCTTAGTAACGAGGTCCCGCTTGCTAAACGCGAACAATTAACCAAAGAATTGGAGTGGCTCATCCATTATGATCAAAACAAGTAGTCTTTTGGCCAAATTGGCAAAAAAATTCCCAAAACGATTTGCCAAAGAGTATCACGACCATGTCGGATTGATGGTCGGACGTCTTCCCGAATACGTAAATTCAATCTACCTGGCGCTTGATTTTGAGCCAAGTATATTTGAAGAAGCCGTGAAACTTAAACCCGATTTAATCATCACGCACCATCCATTCGTGTATGGGTCTCGGGCTAAAATAAGAAAAACCGATCCGCAAAAGGATGCTTTTATACAACAAGTAAGCGCGGCTGGCTTGGTCGTTTATAGTCTGCACACCAATTTTGACCGCGGTCAAGACGGCATGAACGATGCCTTGGCCCAGGCGTTAGGTCTAGGCGATATTAAGCAACTTGAAAAAGAACCGATGGCTCGTGGTGGAAAACTACCATATCCAATGAGCGTTCACCAGTTTGGCGAATACGCCAAACAAAAACTCAAAGCTAGTTATGGTTTATTGCTTCCTTATGGCAAACAAATCGTGGAAAAGGCCGCCATTATCGGAGGCGGTGGTGCTCCTGAGTACAAGATTGCTCAAGAAGAGGGCTATGATGTCTTCATATCAGGTGATATGCGCCATCACATTCGTCGGGGAATCATTAATGATGCGTATAACTATCTTGATCTCCCCCACGAGATTGAATCTATTTTTATTCCACAAATGGAAAAAATACTTTTATCATTCGATAAAGACTTAATTATCAAAAAAGCGCCGCTACAGCAGCAGGCGCTTGTCATTTAAAGTTTTCTTAAATAGGCGATTATTTCTTCGGTCAACTCGGGCGGCGTCGAAGCTCCGGCTCCTACGGCGACGAGTTTTTTGTTTATGAGATCCGATGAGTGAATGTCATCAACCGTATTGATCCGATAAACTTGGGCGCGCGGGTGTGATTTTTTCGCCACTTCAACTAATTTTTCGGTATTGCTCGAGTAACTGCTGCCGACGATGTAAATCAAATCGGCGTGTGGAGGAATATCAAGGACTGCCTGTTGTCGTAGACGCGTTGCCGAGCATATTTCTTCATTGATGGTGATATGAGGGAACACGCGCGTCAAATCCTGATGTATCGGTTTCAATTCCAAAAAGGAAAGTGTCGTTTGGTTTAACACAAATGTTTCTTTTGCTAAATCAAGCCCTTGATATTTGAACTTATCTTTGATATCGAGCAAGATGATGCTGTTATCAATGGAAACGGCGGCAGTCGTCTCCGGATGCCCGCGTTTTCCGATGAAGATAACCTGTTTGCCCTCTTTTAACGCGTCTTTGATCAAATCGTGATTGCGAGTCACGCGTGAGCAGGTGGCATCAACAAACGTCAATCCACGGGCTTTGGCGATATCTTCGAGTTCAGTGACATGTCCATGAGCCGAGAAAATGACAATCGTGGCCGGATTGATGTCTTGAAGCAACTCTTTGTGGCTCTTGGTCGTATCATAAATCGTGAAGATGCCTTTTTTCTGCAGGCGCTCAATCACTTCCTCATTATGGACGAGCATTCCTAAAATGGCGACAGGCCGATGCGGGTTTTCGAATTTGGTCCGTTCGGCGATTTTAATGGCATTGACGACTCCCATGCAGTAACCATGGGGATTGGTGACATAAACGTTCATACGCGCTAATTGTATCATAAGAAAAATGGGTCTGCATTGTGTATAATAAGGCGAAGGTATTTTATGGGATCGTTTAAGAGTTTTGCACTATCAGACCAGCTCGTTCAAGCTTTAAAAAAGCTTGGCTATGTTTCGCCCACACTAATTCAAGAAGATGTGATTCCAAAAGTGCTTCGCGGCGAGAGCGTAATTGCCAAAGCCGAAACCGGTAGCGGCAAGACCCATGCGTTTTTAGTGCCACTAATGGACCGGATCATGATTGAAGAGGGACTTCAAGTTATTGTTTTGTCGCCAACCCGGGAATTAGCACGCCAAACTTACGATTTTGCCCGGCAAATCTTGCCAACATTTCCCAAGCTAAAAGTAACATTAGCGACTGGTGGACGCGAAATTGAGATTCTAACACGAACGAATACACCTCACATATTAATCACCACGCCAGGTCGTCTTATAAAGTTGGCCGAAAATAGCTTAGTGAATATTTATCGCGTTGCCTCAATCGTGCTTGATGAGGCCGACATGCTGGTTGATGCCGGTTTCTTACCAATTATCGACCAATATATTACCAAAGTTGAAAAACCTCGTATATTAGCTTTTTCCGCAACATTCCCTCAAGCACTTGAACCATTCATCAAAAAATTCATCAATCCTGATTTTATCATCGATCAAAGCGCGGGAAATGTTGCTCCACTACGTGTGAGCCATCATTTAGTTGACATCCACTTTAAACCAATTGTCGAGCAAGTGGCGGCCTTCATCGATGCTCGACAACCTTATTTAATGCTCGTTTTTGCAAGTAAGGTTAATCTCGTGAAGGAAATATACGAGCATTTGCTTCAAAAGGGTTATAAAGTCGGCGTTATTCACGGCGATTTGACACCACGGCAGCGTAACGGCATGATTAAGCGCATCCGTGCAAACGAATTCCCGATTATTGTGGCATCCGACATGGCTGCGCGCGGTCTTGATATAGACGGCGTCAGCGACATATTAAGCGTCGACTTGCCGCAACAAATCGAATTTTACATGCATCGTGCCGGACGAAGTGGCAGATATCAAGACAAAGGTGATTCATTTTTGTTTTTCTCCCATGATGCCAGTAAGGAACTAGATAAAT
>Ga0116204_1000665_pt1 | contig 19721 bp, 16 predicted proteins | sample LakKivwa52mmetaG_FD_94481 | JGI IMG/M metagenome (GOLD analysis project Ga0116204, IMG submission 94481) | Anoxic lake water microbial communities from Lake Kivu, Rwanda to study Microbial Dark Matter (Phase II) - Lake Kivu water 52m metaG | ecosystem: Environmental > Aquatic > Freshwater > Lake...
AAACAATATCGTTCTGATGACGGGAGGTTCGGGCATGTATATCGATGCTGTCTGTAACGGGATTGATGACATCCCTGACGTTGATCCGGCAATCAGGGAAAAGTACCTTAAAAAACAGATTGATGAAGGTATTGCCGGACTCAGGATGTCACTTAAGCTGCTTGATCCTGAACATTACGAACATGTTGATCTTAAAAACCCAAAAAGGATCATCAGGGCATTGGAAATCTGCGAGACCACAGGCCGTCCTTACTCCTCTTTCCTCAAAAAACAGAAACAGGTAAGAGATTTCAGGATATTGAAGATCGGACTTGAAAGGCCTCGTGAAGAGCTGTACAGAAGGATCAACCTAAGGGTTGATGCCATGATTGAAAACGGGCTTGAAAATGAGGCACTGGAGCTTTATAAGTGGAGAGATCTTAATGCTTTAAACACCGTCGGGTACCGTGAGTATTTTGAATTCTTTGACGGGAAGATTACCCGGGAAAAGGCAATTGAGCTTATTAAACGCAACACAAGGCGATATGCAAAACGGCAGATGACCTGGTGGGCCAGGGACAGGGAGATAAACTGGTTCAGCCCGGATGATCTGACAGGAATAATTGGTTTTATTGAAAGCAGGCTAGAGTCTTGGATTTGCAGTTGAATGGTCTCATGTACCTATTCCAGTCTTTTCAGTTTCCTGATAGTTTCCACCGGATCTTCCGAACTGAAGATCCTGTTTCCCGCGACCAGCACATTGACTCCTGTTTCAACAAGTTTTTTTGCATTATCCGTACCGATGCCTCCGTCAACCTGAATGAGGACACTCTGTTTCCCGTCATCGATCATCTTTCTGAGCTCTGCTATCTTGCTGTAGCTTTCCATGATGAACGCCTGTCCTCCGAATCCCGGATTGACGGTCATGATAAGCACCATATCTGTATAGGGGAGAATGTTTTTAAGGAGCGACACGGGTGTGTGAGGATTGACAGCAACTCCTGCCTTCATGCCCAGGTTTCGTATTTCAGTGACTGTCCTTTGCAGATGCACACAGGCTTCGTACTGAACCGTGATAATATCTGCGCCTGCATCATGAAATCTTGAAAGATACCTGTCGGGATCAACGATCATGAGGTGAACATCGAGGGGTTTCTTTGATGCTTTTTTAATATGCTGAATCACAGGGAATCCGAATGAGATATTAGGGACGAACACTCCGTCCATGATATCGAGATGGATCCAGTCGGCTTCGCTGTCATTTATCATCCGCACTTCTTTTGCCAGGTTTCCGAAATCAGCGGTAAGCAGTGATGGAGAAACTAAATGTTCCATTTCAGGGTATTTGTGACAAAGATAAAAACAAAACGTTATCCCAGGTAAGTTTTGAGGATCCTGCAGCGTGTTGTAAACTGGATTCTCTTAATGGCTTTTTCCTTTATCTGGCGGACGCGTTCGCGGGTAAGGTTCAGCTCTTCTCCTATTTCCTCGAGTGTCAGGGGGTGTTTCATGCCGAGGCCGAAATAGAATTTCAGGACTTTCGCCTCTCGTGTTGAGAGAGTGTTGAGGGCTCTCTCTATCTCAAAGGCAAGAGATTCCTTGATAAGGTTTTTATCGGGGCTTGGTGCGTCGGTGCTTTGAAGAACATCGTACATTGTATTATCTTCTTCGGAGCTCAGAGGTGCGTCCATGCTGATTGTACGGCCGTTGGTTTTAAGGGATTCCTTTACATCTTCAGGGATCATCTCAAGCATATCTGCTATCTCCTGTGATGAAGGTTCGCGTTCAAATTCCTGCTCAAGCCGGGCAAAGGCCCTGTTTATGCGGTTTATTGAACCTATCTTGTTGACGGGTAGCCGGACTATTCTGGCCTGTTCTGCAAGCGCCTGAAGGATAGCCTGCCGTATCCACCACACGGCATAAGAAATGAACTTGAACCCTCTTGTCTCGTCAAAGCGCTGTGCAGCCTTCATCAGGCCAAGATTTCCTTCGTTGATAAGGTCAGGAAGGCTCATGCCCTGGTTCTGGTACTGTTTGGCTACAGAAACCACAAACCTCAGGTTTGCCTTTACAAGTATTTTAAGTGCGTCAGCATCACCCGATTTTATTCTGCGAGCCAGAACAACCTCTTCTTCAGGTGAAATGAGATCCACTTTTCCTATCTCCTGAAGATACTTATCAAGAGATGGCTTATCGCGGTTGGTAACCTGTTTGGTTATCTTTAACTGACGCATCTACAGGCCTTAAGGTTATCTATTCAAAGGTATCCCCGCCAGGAACTACAATTTTAATAAAAAAAAGGGCTCCTGCGACATTATCGCACCATTTTTTTGAAATCTCACGGATTATTAGTATATTGCCTGATTATTTTCATCCTCAAAATCAGATTATTAGTTCATTTGATCTTATTACCGTTGCATTTTTATAACATTTGTCAGGAGATATTTGACCATTTTTATTTAATATTGTCCCGGTTTTTGGATTCGTGATATATATCCACCGGAGCCATCATTAAGTCTTAACCCGGATTTCCAATAAATTCATTAAGATCTCTTATATTCCAATTATCATTATAATAATTATGTATGACATTCTTGAATTAAGTAAAATGCTGCTGCCAGAACTAAGGGAGATAGCAAAAGAGCTTAACATTAAAAAAGCAGAAACTTTAAAAAAACAGGACCTGGTATATAAAATACTTGATCAGCAGGCGGTTGACGCCACTGACAAGAAGAGTGCCATGAGGCCGCAGGATAACGGATTCAACAGGCCTTCTGAACGGGTGAACCAGGATCGTGATCCGGGTCAGCGAAGAGGAAAGAGGCCAAGGACAAACAAGCCTCTTTTCAGCCGTTCTCCGGAATCAGTGATATCGGTATCGCCTGACGATCTCAAACGCCCGGGAGAAGAGTCTGAAGATCAGAGAGAGAATCCTCCGCCTGCTGAAAAACAGGAGGAAAAGCCCGATCTTTTCAGGATAAGCGAACCGTCAGAAGAAGAAAGCAGAGTCCCTTTCTGGATGGCCGGTCATAAACCAGAAACAAAACCGGAAAACCCTGAAGGTGAAGAAAACAGGGAAGCTGAGAAAACGGAAGAGATGATCCCTGACCCGGCACCGGAGCCCATTCATGAGATTCATGCGGATATAAGCATCGACCTCACTGCTGATGAATTTAAACCCGTTGATAAAACCCCTCCGGAGATCCCGGTAACCGAAACTCCTGCTCCTGAGGCTCTCATCCAGGAGATCCCCGGGAAGGAAGAAAAGAAGGAAAAACCATACGAATTTGAAGGTATCATATATAATACAGGTGTGCTTGAAATAATGCCTGACGGATATGGGTTCCTGAGATCGGCCGATTATAATTACCTGAACTCACCCGATGATATTTATGTATCCCAGTCACAGATCAAGCTCTTCGGTCTCAAGACGGGCGATACAATAAAAGGCACCATACGACCTCCGAAAGAAGGTGAAAAATACTTCCCTCTCATCAAGGTGGACGAAATCAACGGAAGAAGTCCCGATTATATAAGGGACAGGGTTCCCTTTGACTTCCTCACTCCTCTTTTCCCGAATGAAAAATTCACCCTCTGCACTGCAGGTGAAGGTTCATTGTCGGTGAGAGTGATAGATATGTTCACTCCTATCGGTAAAGGCCAGAGGGGACTTATCGTGGCTCAGCCGAAGACCGGTAAGACTATCCTGCTACAGGAGATCGCCAATGCGATCGCCAGGTATCATCCCGAAGTGTACCTGATGATACTTCTGATTGATGAAAGGCCTGAAGAGGTGACCGATATGGCGCGCAGTGTCAAGGCCGAAGTGATCGCCTCAACATTCGATGAGCCTGCCGAACGCCACTGCCGGGTGGCGAACATCGTGCTTGAAAAGGCGAAGCGGCTGGTTGAATGCGGACATGATGTTGTAATACTCCTCGATTCCATTACCAGGCTTGCAAGGGCATTTAATACTACTGCCCCTGCTTCAGGCAAAGTACTCTCGGGTGGAGTCGACTCCAACGCCCTTCATAAACCAAAGCGGTTTTTCGGGGCAGCACGGAACATTGAAGACGGAGGGTCACTTACAATTCTTGCCACAGCCCTTACTGAGACAGGATCAAAGATGGACGACGTGATCTTTGAGGAGTTCAAGGGAACCGGCAATATGGAACTGCAGCTTGACCGCAAGCTTTCAAACCGCAGGATATTCCCGTCCATTGATATCCCTGCTTCCAGTACACGGCGTGAGGATCTGCTTCTGAACAGGAACATAATGCAGAAGATATGGGTGCTTCGCAATTACCTTGCCGATATGAATTCAATTGAAGCAATGGAATTCCTGCGTGACAGGCTCATGCAGGCAAAATCGAATGAGGAGTTCCTGATTTCGATGAACGGCAGTTAACCTCCCGCATTTTTTTGTAAATTTGCAATCTGTTAAAAAATTAACATTAACTGAAATATTTATTTTAAAATGGCAACAAAGAAATTCATAACATGCGACGGAAACCAGGCCGCATCGCACATTGCATATATGTTCAGCGAAGTCGCTGCCATATATCCCATCACGCCATCATCCACCATGGCCGAACTGATAGATGAATGGTCAGCTAACGGACTGAAGAACATATTCGGGGAACAGGTAAAGGTTGTCGAGATGCAATCGGAAGGCGGAGCAGCAGGTGCTGTTCATGGTGCCATGCAGGCCGGCGCACTCTGTTCGACTTTTACAGCCTCGCAGGGATTACTGCTCATGATACCAAACATGTATAAGATCGCAGCTGAGCTGCTGCCGGCAGTATTCCACGTGAGCGCCCGCAGTGTCGCTGCACATGCACTATCGATCTTTGGCGACCACAGCGATATCTATGCAACCCGGCAGACAGGATTTGCATTGCTCGCAAGCGGAAGCGTACAGGAGATCATGGACCTTGCAGGCGTCGCACACCTGTCGGCGATAAAGTCGAGGATCCCATTCCTCCATTTCTTCGATGGATTCCGTTCATCAGCCGAAGTGCAGAAAATTGAAATCATCGAGATCGAAGATATGAATAAGCTGCTCGACCGGGATGCACTGAAAAAATTCCGCGACAATGCTCTCAACCCTGAACACCCTGTAACCAGAGGAACAGCCCAGAATCCTGATATTTTCTTCCAGGCAAAAGAGGCTGTCAATAAATTCTATGAGCCGGTCCCCGACATCGTAAACTCATACATGACTGAAATCTCAAAGATAACCGGCAGAGAATATAAACCCTTCACCTACTATGGCGCACATGATGCCGAGAATATAATTGTTGCCATGGGCTCAATTACCGATACAACCAAGGAAGTTATTGATTACCTGAGAGAAAAGGGAGAAAAGGTTGGACTGATATCGGTTCATCTATACCGGCCCTTCTCTGCAAAATACTTCTTCAATGTATTCCCGAAATCGGTGAAGAAGATATCTGTTCTCGACAGGACAAAAGAGCCGGGAGCACCGGGCGAGCCTCTCTTCCTTGATATAAAGGAGATTTTCTACGACAGACCCGAAAAACCTGTGATACTGGGCGGACGCTACGGACTAAGCTCAAAAGACACTACCCCAGGCCACGTCCTTTCCATTTTTGAGAACATGAAACTCAGGGAACCGAAAAACCAGTTCTCAGTAGCTATAGTTGACGATGTTACATTCCATTCACTGCCTCTGCTGCCCGAGATACACGTAGCCCTGCCGGGTACCTATTCGGCAAAATTCTACGGCCTCGGTGCTGACGGCACAGTAGGCGCAAACAAAAACTCAATAAAGATCATTGGCGACACAACTGATAAATACTGCCAGGCCTACTTTGCCTACGACTCAAAAAAATCGGGAGGTATTACCACATCACACCTGCGCTTCGGCGATAAGCCTATCCGCTCACCCTACCTGGTGAACACCCCTGACTTCGTTGCCTGCCACGTGCCGTCGTATCTCGACAAATATGATATGCTGAGAGGGCTGAAAAAAGGAGGAACATTCCTTCTTAACTCAATATGGGACTCTGAAGAGACAAAAAAACGTCTTCCCGATCACATGAAGAAGTATATGGCCGAGAATGATATCAGATTCTACATAATAAATGCCACATCCATTGCCGAGGAGATAGGGCTCGGGGCCAGAACAAATACGATTATGCAGTCGGCTTTCTTCAAACTGGCTAATGTAATTCCCTATGAAAAAGCTGAATCTGAAATGAAGCAAGCCATATACAAGACATACGGCAGAAAGGGCGAGGATGTTGTAAACATGAACTATGCTGCTGTTGACAGAGGCGCAGAGGTCATAAAGGTTGATATCCCTGCAGAATGGGCGAAGATAAAGGTTGAAAAGAAAAAAGATACGCGCAACATCCCTGAATTCATCCGTGATGTCATGGAACCCATAAATCACCTTAAAGGAGATGACCTGCCTGTCAGTGCATTCGCCGGAAGGGAGGACGGAACATTCCCGGCAGGAACCACTGCCTACGAAAAGAGGGGAATTGCAGTCCATGTTCCGGAATGGCAGCCTGATGAATGCATCCAGTGCAATCAGTGCTCGTACGTTTGTCCCCATGCAGCCATAAGACCATTCCTTCTTACCGAGGAAGAGGCTGCTAATGCACCTGAAGGAACAAAGACCATTCAGGGTATACCGGGAGCACTGAAGCAGTACAGGTTCAGGATTCAGCTGAGCGTATACGACTGCACAGGCTGCAGTAACTGTGCCGATGTGTGTCCTTCAAAGAACAAGGCCCTGATAATGAAGCTCTTTGAGACCCAGCTGGCTGAAGCTGAGCGCTGGACATACATGCATGAGAAAGTAGGTTACAGGGATACCGTTGTTGATAAATTCGTTAATGTCAAGAACAGCCAGTTTGCACAGCCTTTGTTTGAATTCTCGGGCGCATGCGCAGGCTGCGGCGAAACTCCCTATATAAAAACGATTACACAGCTGTTCGGAGACAGGATGACAGTTTCAAATGCTACCGGATGTTCATCCATTTACGGAGGCTCGGCACCCTCAACTCCCTATACTTCTAACCAGAAGAGCGGACATGGTGTCGCATGGGCTAACTCACTCTTTGAAGATAATGCCGAATACGGCCTCGGTATGGCACTCGGATCAAACAAGCTCAGGGAAAGAATTGCTCTCAGGATGAAGGAATCTGCCTCTGCAGTCAAACCTGAAACAAAAGCTGCATTTGAAGAGTGGCTTGCAGCCATGAATAACGCAGAAGCCTCAAGGACAGCATCGGCCAAAGTTATCGAAGCCTGTGAAAAGGATAAATCCCCGGTGGCAAAAGAGATACTGGATCTGAAACAATACCTTGTGAAAAAATCGCACTGGGTAATCGGTGGCGACGGATGGGCATATGATATAGGCTATGGAGGACTTGACCATGTTATTGCCTCAGGAGAAGATGTCAATATACTTGTACTTGATACAGAGGTATACTCCAACACGGGTGGGCAGGCATCCAAGGCGACACCGGCAGGAGCCGTGGCCAAATTTGCGGCTTCAGGTAAAAAGATCCGCAAGAAGGACCTGGGACAGATGGCGATGACCTACGGGTATGTATATGTTGCACAGGTGGCAATGGGCGCCAACAACGCACAATGCCTGAAAGCAATAAAAGAAGCCGAAGCTTACCCCGGCCCATCCCTGATCATTGCCTACTCACCATGCATCAGCCACGGGCTGCGCGAAGGAATGGGCAAGACCCAGTTACAGTCGAAAGCCGCTGTTGAAGCCGGTTACTGGCAATTGTACAGGTATAATCCTCTTCTCGAAGCTGAAGGCAAGAATCCTTTCACACTTGATTCAAAGGAACCTGACTGGAGCAAGTTCCAGTCATTCCTGAATTCTGAAGTGCGCTACACCTCGCTTATCAATTCGTTCCCTGGCGAAGCCAAGGTTCTGTTCAGGGCCGCCGAGGAAAACGCAAAATGGAGATATAACTCCTATAAGCGGCTGGCAGCAATGGAGTACGCCACCAAAACAGAACAGCCGGCTAACTGATAACTATACTCTTACAGATAATGAAGCCATCCGCAAAGGGTGGCTTTTTTTAAGAAATACTACTCCACTTCATTTTGTCACATGTACCCACCCACTTTTTCCCCACTTCACTTCGTTCAGTGCAGGCTCTCCCTGCTTCGCAAGGAAGGAGGGTTGGGAGGTGAACTGTTTAATTAAATTTCGTACTTTTGCCTCCTGGAAATTATGGGCAGAATTCTTGGCATTGATTACGGCACAAAACGCGTTGGACTGGCAGTTACCGATCCTCTGAGGATAATTGCCTCGCCGCTTGAGACAGTGAGCGTGAACGAACTTGATACATGGATTGACGGGTACATAAAGAGCGAGGCGGTTGATGAATTTGTGATCGGCTACCCGGTCCAGATGAACAACAAGGCCAGTGAATCTGTTAAGGTAATTGACCCGTTCGTCAGGAAGCTGAGGAAGAGATATCCGGATAAACCGGTTAACCTTGCCGATGAGAGGTTTACCTCAAAAATAGCTTTCAGGGCTATGATCGACGGAGGATTGAAGAAGAAAAAAAGAGAGGACAAGAGTATAGTGGATAAAGTAAGCGCCGCACTGATACTTCAGTCGTGGCTGGATAAGAAGAAACAGTAAAGATGACATACCCGATAGTTGTATACGGACACGAGATATTAAGGAAGGTTGCTGTGGATATAGACAGTGATCATCCTGATCTGAAGCAGCTTATAGCAGACATGTTCGAGACTATGTACACATCGGAAGGGATGGGGCTTGCAGCTCCGCAGATAGGAAAATCGATCAGGATATTCATAATCGACGGTACACCGATTGAAGATGACGAACCCTCGCTTGCCGGTTTCAGAAAGGTCTTTATAAACCCTCATATAATAGAGAGGAGCGGAGAAATGCAGCTCATGAATGAAGGGTGCCTCAGCATCCCTAATATCAGGGAAGAGGTCAACAGGGAAGGACGGATAAGAATCCAGTACTACGACGAAAACCGGGAATACCATGATGAGGTTTATGACGGCTACAAGGCAAGGATAATCCAGCATGAGTATGACCATCTTGACGGAATACTCTTCACCGATAAAGTGAGTCCCTTAAGAAGAAGGCTGATCAGAAACAAGCTCCTGTCCATCAGCAAAGGGAAATTCGAAGCAGTATACAAAACCATCCTTCCCGGTCAGAAGATAAAGTAGTTGCTGGTTGCTGGTTGCTTGCGTCGTACACCGCTTTCCCGAATAAAATTTTTTTCTTAACTTTATACAGTCTCTAAAGCTGCAGAGTGTGCTAAACAGGGAAATACCCTTCCTGCGTATTGTTGTACCGCTGTGCCTGGGTATAGTTACCGGGCTTGGCATTACGCCAGGCGACATTTTTTTCATGGTGTCGGGAGCTTCGGTTGTGATCTTATTCTGCATAAGCCTGTTATTTAACCGGCAGCCTGTAAATCATTTCCACGGTTTCTCATTAACGGTGTTCCTATTTCTATGCGGACTCTTTCTCTATACAAAGGAAAAATCCCGTTTATCACTTCTTGACCACCGGGAAACAATCTTCGTGGGTCATCTTTCTGACTACCCTGAAGAAAAGGAGAAAAGCCGGCGGCTGACCTTCAGGGCTGAAGCAAGGATAACAGACTCCGGGGAAGAGAGAATAAACGGTTCTATTGTGCTCTACTGCAGTAAAAGCAATGATTTTCCTGCCTTAATTCCTGGAGACCGGCTGATCATATCCTGCACTCCTGAGGAGATCAGAAGCAGGGGCAATCCAAATGAGTTCAACTACAGGTTCTACATGCAAAACAACGGCATAAAGTATTACGCGTTCATCGACCATAGCGATATACTCATTCATTCAATCCCTCAAAAGAGAAAACTGACTCACAGGGCCCTCATAATCCGTGAAAAGATAATCGGCATGTTCAGGGAGAGAGGCATTGAAGGTGACCGGCTTGCCGTGGTTGCAGCTTTAACCCTCGGACAAAAAGACCTGCTTGATCCCGGGCAGAAGCAGCACTTCATAAGAGCGGGAGTAATGCATATCATGGCAGTATCAGGCCTTCATGCAATGATCCTGAGCATGTTCATTTTCAGGATGTTGTTTTTTCTCAGGGGCAGGCTGAACATTATCAGGGTAATTCTAACGATCATTGCATTATGGGCCTTCGCGTTCATAACCGGGCTGACTTCTTCCGTAACAAGGGCTGCATTAATGTATTCCTTTCTTCAGACAGGCCATATCATAAAAAGACCGGTTAACGGAATAAATTCGGTACTGGCATCAGCATTCCTGCTTATTCTTGCAAGGCCGTCAGTAATATTTGATGCAGGATTCCAGCTTTCGTACGCAGCCGTGATCTACATAATCTTGTTTTACCGTGAATTTTACCTGAAGATCCATTTTAAACACCGGATCCCCGATCTGATCTGGCAATCTGCTGCTGTAAGCATAATAGCCCAGGCCGGGACACTTCCATTCACTGTAATGCTGTTCAACCGCTTTCCCGTGTGGTTCGTTATTTCCAACATCGTGATAGTACCGCTTGCCTCCCTGGTTATCATTCTCGGAGTAATGTTTCCCATGACATACCCGGTTGTGTTCTTCTCAAAATCACTTGCAGGGATGATTGATATTCTGGCAGATCTGACAGAACATCTTACCGGGATTGCATCTTCTCTTCCTTTTTCAACAATTGAAAACATTGGGATAACTGTGCCTGAATGCCTGTTGCTGACTGTCGCTGTTTTCCTCTTAACAAGGTTCCTGCTGAACAGAAAATCCACACGGGTAATATTTCCCCTGATATCCCTCCTGCTTTTTGTTGCTTCAAATACGGCAAAAGAGATATTAGTAAGAAGATCATCTGAGCTTATCGTTTACAATTCCGCAGGGGCTTCAGCAATCGGAGTCAGAACCGGGAACGCACTTCATCTGTTTTCGGATTCGCTTCCTGCGGGACAGGAGGTAAAAAGGCATTCTGCGGTAAATAATCTCAGGGTGCATGAAAATGAGCTTAAAGAAGGTGCCTTATACCTGGAAACATCTGGAAAGAAGATCCTTATAACCAATTCACTGAGTACCAATCTGTTTGAGACAACGATGCCTGATTTTATTGTCCTGACCGGGGAAAAGCCTGTAATTGATCGGAATATTGAATATAAGGGATCTCCGGAAGCCGTAATCGTCTGTCACGGGGGCTCTTCCAATAGAAGGATTTCTGAAGCTGCCGGAAGGATAAACGCCGGGGAGGTCCATCATGTTCAGAAACAGGGAGCTTTCTGCCGGAGGCTTTGATGACACATAACATTAATTATGTTAAAAACAGGGGCAATCTGCTATTAATAGTATAATTTTGTCCTGTTTTTCATTTTCATAAGTATGAGAATTGTAATAGCAGGAGCAGGTGAAGTCGGGACACATCTGGCAAGGATGCTCTCCAATGAAGATCATGAGATCATTATTATCGATCCTGAAGATTCACGGCTCGATCCCATTAAGTCGTCGCTCGATGTTCTTACCATAAACGGGTCGGCCACTTCTTTAAATATACTGAGCGACATCCTTCAGAAGAAGACTGACCTGTTTATAGCGGTAACACATGCTGAAGACACCAATGTGATTGCCTCTATCCTTGCCAAAAGATTTGGCGCCGGCAAAACCATAGCCCGGATCGACAATACTGATTACATGGAACAATCGACCCCTGAATTCTTCAGGACTCTTGGTATTGACTCCCTGATCTATCCTGAACATATAGCCGCAAGAGAAGTGCTCGGTTTGCTTCATGAGACGGGCACATCCGAGTTCATGGAATTCTCAGGAGGACAGCTTTCCCTGTTCATCCAGCGGCTGGATGAGAATGCGCCGATAATCAACAAAACCCTTGCTGAGATAGCAATTAAGAACAAAACCGACAAGTACCGGGCTGTTGCGATAAAAAGGGACGATAAGACGATTATCCCGAGGGGAAGCGAAAAGTTCCTGCCAGGCGACCTGGTCTATGTTATAACCACCCGCGAAGGGATTGAAGAGATGATGAGGACATCGGGGAGAGAGATCATTGAAGCAAGGAATCTCATGATCGTGGGAGGCAGCAGGATTGGCAAGCACATTGCCCTTTACATGCAGAAAAGCTGTGAGGTGAAGCTGATCGATTCAGATCCCCGGAAGTGTGAAGACCTCGCGGAGATACTTGACAATACTCTCATCATAAACGGCGACTGCAGGGACACTGAGCTTCTTGAACAGGAGGGCATTTCAAACATGGACACTTTTGTTGCTGTAACCGGCAACTCCGAAACAAATATCCTCTCCTGCCTTCTGGCAAAGAAGATGGGAGTCCGCAGAACAATAGCCGAAGTTGAGAACATGGAGTATATCAACCTTGCTGAGAATTCAGGGATCGACACTATAATAAACAAGAAGATATCTGCAGCGAGCAGGATCTTCAGGCATACCCTAAATCCCAACGTCACACAGGTAAAATACATGACCGGGACGGAAGCAGAAGTACTTGAATTCATAGTTCCGGCAAATTCAAAAATAACGCGGGGCACACTTCGCGGAATTGAATTCCCCAAAGATGCAATTGTCGGAGGCGGGACCAGGGATGGCGTTCCGTTCATCGCAACGGGAGATACCGTCATAAAAGCGGAAGACAAGGTTGTGGTCTTTACCCTGCCCTCTGCATATGACCGTCTCTCAAAATTCTTTACCTGATACGACATGGTCAACTTCAGAGTCATCGCCAGGGTCTTCAGCCTGGTAATCATTATTGAAGGTCTGTTTATGCTGCTTTCTGCCGCCGTATCGTTTATATACGGTGAGGAGAGTGCAACAAGGCTTTTTCTTTCAGCAATTATCACCTGTGTGGCCGGGATTCTTGTTTTCACACCGCTGCGGAATGAAGAAAAGCTGTCAGGTTACAGGGAAGGATTCATAATAATTACCGGAATATGGATGATCCTGAGTCTTTTCGGGACATTGCCCTATATGCTTACAGGAACCATAAAACTCTTCACGAATGCATTCTTTGAGTCAATTTCCGGGTTTACGACCACCGGGGCCACCGTTCTGACCGATATTGGTTCCGTGCCCCGCGGAGTGCTTTTCTGGAGAAGCATTACACAGTGGCTTGGCGGCGTTGGATTCATCCTGATATCCCTTTCACTGATCCCGGTTGTAAGATCAGTCAATGTTCAGCTTACCTTAACCGATTTCACCGGACAGGTAACCGACAAGATCAATCCGAGGATAAGCGGTTCTGCAAAACGGATGATTATTTTTTTCACCCTGTTCACCATTGCGGAAGCAGTGCTCCTGACAATGAGCGGAATGCCGCTGTTTGATTCCGTCTGCAATTCATTCACCACTATGTCGACAGGAGGATTCACGACAGGCGATAACAGTATTTCATCCTTCGGCTCCCCCCTGGTACTGATCATAATCACCCTGTTCATGTTCATTGCAGGGATGAATATGTCCCATATATATTTTGCGGCAAAAACCGATTTTAAGAAGGCCTTCGGTAACTATGAATTCATCTTCTATGCTGTTACCTGCCTGATATTTGCACTGATAATTTCAGCAGCGCTCTGGATAAAACCCGGCATTCCTGCGGGAACGGCATTTCTTGAAGGCACCTTCCAGGTAGTATCAATCGTTACCACGACCGGCTTTTATAATTCTGATTTCAACCATTGGGGAAACTTCGTGATGCTGGTATTGTTCATTCTTATGTTCACCGGAGGTACCTCAGGGTCGGCGGGAGGCAGCCTCAAGTTTATAAGATTACTGCTTATCACAAAAAATGCGCGTCGTGAAATGAGCAGGATGATACACCCCAGTGCTTTCCTGCCCGTGAGGCTTGATAAAAAGATGATCCCTGACGAGACAATACATAATGTACTGGTATTCATTATATTATACTTTATGACTATTTGTGTCGGCTCCCTGGTAATATCGTTGATGGGCTATGACCTGATAACATCATTCAGCACCACGGCAGCCATGGTTGGCAATATCGGTCCCTCAATCGGATCATTTGGACCCTTCTCAACATATGCTTCAGTGCCGGCGGCAGGCAAATGGTTCTTTGCCTTTCTGATGCTCCTGGGGAGGCTCGAACTGCTGGCGGTCCTGGCTTTTTTCACAAGGGATTTTTACAGGAGGTGAATTTTAAATTCCCCCTTTGAAGGAGGACAGGGGGATGTTTATTAATTCCAACACCCCCCAGCCCCCCTCAAGGGGGGAATTAAAAAAGCCAGATCCCCATCAAGGGGGATTAATATCTGTTAAATCTCCAGAATCCCAAGTCCCTGTCTCACGATCATTGGTTCATCACCGGTGCAGTCGACTATTGTTGAGGCTTCGTTTTTCCCGTAGCCGCCGTCAATCACTATATCTGCAAAATCACGGTATTTCTCATGGATCAGCTCAGGATCGGTTGTATATTCAATGATCTCGTCCTGGTCATGTATCGAAGTGGTTATTATAGGCCGGCCCAGCTCTTTTACAATTTCAAGTACAATAGCGTTGTCAGGGATCCTTATCCCGACAGTTTTCTTCTTGTTCTTGAACATTCCCGGGATCTGGTTATTTGCCCTGACAATAAATGTGAATGGTCCGGGCAGGTTACGCTTTAAAAGTTTGAAAACCGAATTGTCCCGTATTACGGTATACTCTGAAAGATGGCTCATGTTAAGAAAGATGAGCGACAAGTCGGGATTATTTGGATTAAGTCCTTTGAACCGTGCAATCCTTTCAACTGATTTACGCGCTTTTATATCGCATCCCATTGCATAAACCGTATCTGTGGGATAGATTATAATACCGCCCGCTTCAAGCAGGTCAACAACCTGCCTGATATGCCGAGGACTGGGATTTTCGGGATAGATTCTGATCAACATAATTTTGTTCGTCTGCCCCCAAGGCCCCCTAATGGGGGCTGCAAACCCATATCTTATTATTTTGGGATTATAGCCCCCTTCAGGGGATGGGGGGTAATTAAAAAAAGAGGGTAAGCTACTTATATCGCACCGCTACAACCGCCTACCCTTGCTACCTTCCGATCCTGGGGGAGTTCAGCAGGAGCTGGTCGTATAAGACTTACCCGGTGTAAAAATACAATATTTTGTTGTGCCTGCCAAATAATTATTCCCCGGCTGCCGGATTACTCATTCCTGATTTTTACATTATATTTGTTGTTATTCATCACAGTGTACTAATCAAATATTAAATCGATGGACACGAATGTCAACGTCTGGAAAGCAAACCTTGTTAATGGTTTGATACTTGGGCTTATAGGGATTGTGTACTCCCTGGTTATGTATTTTCTTGATCTCACATTCGAACAATGGCAGGGCTGGATATGGATTGTGCTTCAGATTGTTATCCTGTTCTTGCTCGTAAAAACATACCGTGACAATTACAGGCATGGTGTTATTACCTTCGGACAGGCTCTCGGGGCAGGTGTGGTGATCTGTCTTTACAATGCAGTCATATCAGCAATCTTCATATATCTTCTCTACACGGTAATAGATACAAACCTGATGGATAAGCAGCTTGCATATACTGAAGGATTGCTGCTGGAGCGGGGGCTTCCGGAAGAAGCAGTCGAAATGAGCATGAAAATCCAGAAGAAGATAATGGTACCTGAAGTGATGGCTCCAATAAGCATACTGGGATCAATGTTCTATGGCCTTATAATGTCGCTTATCGTTGCAGCTTTCGTACGCAAAGAAGGGAATCCCCTGGTTGACGCTTCTGTAACGGATCCGGAAAACAAGTAATATGGACCTCTCTGTTGTAATTCCTGTTTATAACGAGGAAGATTCACTCCGCGAATTGGCGGAGTGGACTGAAAGAGTATGCACCGCTGCAGGCCTGGCATTTGAAATAGTGTTTATTGATGACGGGAGTTCCGATGCTTCATGGGAGCGGATCAGAGAGCTCTCAGGCAGACATGAATTCGTTAAAGGAGTGAGATTCCGGAGAAACTACGGGAAAGCTGCAGCCCTTCATACAGGATTCACAGAATCATCGGGCGACGTTGTGGTTACAATGGATGCTGATCTTCAGGATAATCCCGATGAAATACCCGAACTGGTGCGGATGATCAGGGAAGATGGTTATGACCTTGTATCAGGCTGGAAAAAGAAACGATATGACTCCTTTATAAAACGCCATACAAGCAGGATATATAACGGTACGGCCAGGATATCTTCAGGAATAAAACTTCATGATTTCAACTGCGGATTAAAAGCATACCGCAGCGAGGTCGTAAAGAGCATTGAAGTCTTTGGAGAGATGCACAGGTATATCCCAATGCTGGCAAAGGAGGCCGGATTCAGGAAAATAGGCGAAAAGATCGTTGAGCACCATCCCAGGAAATATGGCATTACAAAATACGGGTTAGACAGGTTCCTGAAAGGATACCTCGACATGCTTACCATCGGCTTCATTACAAGGTTCGGTAAAAGCCCGATGCATCTTTTTGGTTCGCTTGGTACACTGATGTTCCTCATCGGTTTCGGAATGGCGCTTTACCTGGGCATCCGAAAGCTGGTCTTTGTTCATAATCATATGAGGGCGCCTCTTGTTACTGACAGCCCGTATTTCTATATTGCGCTTGCGGTCATGATAATAGGATCCCTTCTGTTCCTTACAGGATTCCTTGGGGAGCTTATAAACAGGAATTCTGCAGAGAGGAATCGTTACCTGATAAAAGATAAAATCAATTTATAATCGAAAAATAAAAACTTACACAGTCCCGAGTACTCGGGACCACAGAGGTTACACAGAGTACCACAGAGAGTTATAACTCTTTGTATCTCTGTGTCTTCTCGGTGGAACTCTGTGTAACTAAAATGAGATTTAAATCGGGTATCCCGGCTCTTCTTCCGGCTTCAAGATCAGTTTCCTTATCACCGATAAGTACGCATTCTGAAATATCAAGGTTAAAATCCTTTATTGCCTGAAGCAGCATGCCGGGTTCAGGTTTGCGGCATTCACATATTCCGTCTATTTCAGGATGGTGAGGACAGTGGTAAACCTTCGATATTGTTATGCCTTCATTGCTGAATTGATTTACCATCCATTCCGTAAGCAGGTCGAAATCCTCTTCCGTATAAATGCCCTTTGCTATTCCTGCCTGATTGGTGACTATAATAATATGGTATTCCTGGGAGGCATATTTCCTGCAGGTTTCGAATATTCCGGGTAAGAATTCGAAATGCTCCTTCAGGTAAACATGTCCCTTATCGGCATTTATCACACCGTCGCGATCCAGGAACAGTGCTTTATTCATATCCTATTACTGAACCAGCCCTGCCGTAATCTTCAGGAATTCCAATGTCAATGAAAGGAGTATCAAATACCATTCCCTTCAGCACCGGTTTTCCGGCTTCCGTTACCAGCATATCCTCTTCAAGGGAGAAAACCTCTGGATACCGTTGTGATCCAAAGAAGCTCCTCTTCACCAGGTAAATGCCTCCGTTAATTAATCCTTCCTCACACTGTTTCTTTGCATTGAAACGGACTATAGTATCGCCGCTCAGCTCTACCGATCCGTAACGGGAGAAGTTATTCATTTTCTTCAGTGCCACTGAAAACACGGCATTGCTTTGAATGTGAAAATCGAGAAAACTGTTTATGTCTACCGGGAACCAGGTATCTCCGTTTATTATGAGGATGCTGTCGGATTCAGTATGGCTGAGGGCATTAACAACTGCCCCTCCGGTACCCAGGGGTTTTTCTTCCACTGCATAATTAAGTGGTATTGTGCCAAAAGAATAGCCGAAATGTTCAATTATGCTTTCTGATTTATACCCGACTGAAAGAATGATCTTATCAATGGGAAATTGTCTGATCCAGTGTAAGATGTAAAAGAGAAACGGCTTACCCCTTACAGGAGCCATCGGCTTGGGAACATCCGCCACTACCTCCTGCAGCCTTGTACCCATTCCGCCTGCCAGGATGATTGCCTCAATCACTTCTCCCTGTTTTGATTTCCAAATAATTCTTCTTCAACCAGGCCGGTTATGATATGACCTATAAGTATATGTGCTTCCTGTATCCGCGGTGTTTCTCCCGAAGGGATCCTGATACAGATATCACTATGATCTTTCATCTGTCCGCCATAAATACCTGTAAACCCGATAGTTAATATTTTATGTTTTCTGCAGGCATTGAGGGCTTCAACCATATTCCGGGATGTTCCCGATGTGGAGATAGCCATGAATACGTCACCGGGGCTTCCAAGCGCTTCAATCTGCCTTGCAAAAACCCTGTCGAAGCCGGAATCATTTCCAATTGCGGTAAGGATTGAAGTGTCTGTAGTCAGTGCAACAGCAGGCAACCCGGGACGGTCAAATCCAAAACGGTTTACAAATTCTGCAGCGAGGTGCTGTGCATCAGCCGCACTTCCTCCGTTACCTGCCAGAAGAAGCTTTTTCTGGTTTCTGAATGCTGAAATTATTACATTTGCCGCCGCTTCGACTGCTGAGATAACTTCAGGTGATTCAATAAGTTTAAGCTTCAGCTCTGCCGAGCTTTTTATCTGATCTTTTATTTTGTGCTCCATTTTCCGAGTTAATTCAAGATTAGCGTTTCATTTTGAATTTTGAATTTTGCATTTTTAATTTATTTTCCATCCCTGGCATCCGTTCTTGCTGAAGTGAAAGTTAATCACTTTACCGTTAAACCTGCTGAGGCTTCTTATGAGTCCCTGCCTTTTCAGCGGATCCACCATGAAGAACATGAAACCTCCGCCGCCGGCGCCGGACACTTTTCCTCCATAAGCGCCTGCCTTCAGGGCAGCCCTGTATATCTTTTCAATGGTTGGATTGGTGATGGCGGCAGCCATCTTCTTCTTGTTCTCCCACTCCTTTGCCAGCTCCTTGGCAAATCTTATTATTTCACCTTTAAGCAGGTAATCCTTCATGACATATGAATTCCGCTTTATGCTGTGTGTGGCTTCCAGGGGAATCTTCTTTCCCTTTTTTGTATTGGACTGCTGTTCCCTGATGATCTTGTCGGAAGATCTTGAACTGCCGGTATAGAAGAGCACCATGGATACTTCGAGTTCGGCGATTGTTTCAGGTTTGATCCTGAGAGGATTCACTATGACCCTGTCATCGCTGTAAAACTCAATGAAATTAAAACCTCCGAAAGTCGCTGCATACTGGTCCTGTTTTCCTCCGGGAAATCCAAGGTCATCCCGCTCAATACGGCATGCAAGTTGAGCCATGTCGTAATCGCCCAGCGGAAGGTTCAGCCATTCTGTGAAGGCTTTCAGAACTGCAACAACCATTGTTGAGGACGAACCCAGGCCGCTTCCCGGTGGAGCATCACACCAGGTGGTCATCCTGAACGACAGGGGCTTTTGTATCCTGAACTCTTTCATGATCCTGTTGTATACCCCTTTCTGCAAATCGAGAACGCCATCTACCGGCAGTACCCTCTGTGATGCATATTTCTTCTTAAGATTAAGGTCAGCCGCATCAATTATTACTGAGCCTGATGCTGTTTCCTCTATGGTGCAACAGGCATACTGGTCAATTGTTGCATTCAAAACAGCTCCGCCATACATCTCGGAGTATGGTGAGACATCGGTGCCGCCGCCGGCAAGACCCAGCCGGAGTGGGGCTTTGCTTCTATAGATCATGTTATGCAATTGCGGATTTCGGAGTGCCGATTGCGGATTTATAACTCCGAAATC
>Ga0116204_1000666_pt1 | contig 19721 bp, 20 predicted proteins | sample LakKivwa52mmetaG_FD_94481 | JGI IMG/M metagenome (GOLD analysis project Ga0116204, IMG submission 94481) | Anoxic lake water microbial communities from Lake Kivu, Rwanda to study Microbial Dark Matter (Phase II) - Lake Kivu water 52m metaG | ecosystem: Environmental > Aquatic > Freshwater > Lake...
AAATGGATTTAATGAAAAAGATCAATCCCGGTGAGAAGATTCGGATTCTGGTGGAAGGAACGCCGATATTGCTTGTCAATGTAAACGGAATTTATTATGCCTTGGAAGACAAATGTCCTCATATGGGGGCTTCCTTGATGCATGGAAGACTGGATGGAAATCATATCATATGCCCATTACATAAAGCGAGATTCGATGTAACCACCGGAAAGAACGTTTCTGACGCCAAGATTGCATTCTTGAAAATGAAGGTAAAAGATTGCGTGACATTCGATGTCACCATCGAAAACGACGAACTTTTCATATCATCCAAATAAGAAATCATCTCCAAGCAAAAAAATCTTTGTTTGATGAGAAAAATATGTTATAATACTCAAGAAAGAAGGTGTATGAAATGTATTGTACGAGTTGTGGAAAAGATTTGCATGATGATGCGGTCATATGCCCGGCATGTGGGGTCCCCACGAAAAACTTCAAAAACCAAAATATGCAAGTTTCCAATGCATCAGCCTCTGATGACAGTATGGGATGCCTTTTGGGAGGAGTCTATTTCTTGTTTCCCATTGTCGGTTTGATTTTGTATTTCGTTTGGAAGGATACAAAACCTAGATCCGCTAAATTTGCAGGAAAATGGGCATTGATCGGTGTGATTGTCAACATCGTGTTTGCCATTATTGCGGGCATCGCCGGAGGTCTTGGGTTCGGAGATTTCACTTACTACTAGAAAATTGGGGCAACCCAATTTTTCATTCTCCTGTATCCCCTATGTTTTGGAAACGATTTCCTCTTGAATCACCCCAAAAAACATTGACAAACGATTAAAAAGGTGGTATTATTTTAGAGTATTTATTTAGTATATCAAAATATTTGTATTGCTAAATAAATAATTTCTAGATTAAATGGGGAGGTGAGGATATCTAATCATACGAATTCATTGAACTTAACACCTTGAAAAAATGATGAAAATATAAAATCAGGAGGAAAAACATGTTTGATAAATTAGTTGAAGTCATATCAAAAGAACTGAGTGTTTCAAGAGAGAATATTACTTTGCAAACCCACATTCAAAACGATTTGGGAGCGGACTCTCTTGATGCTGTAGAACTTGTCATGAGTATTGAAGATGCGTTTCACATTTCTTTACCGGATGATGCCGCTCAAAATTTCAGAACCGTCAATGACATCCTAATCTTCTTAAAAAACATCGCATAATACCAGAGTGGACAGGCATAGACGATGGAAATCGTCTATATTTTATAAAAAGGCACATAAAGAATGTGACAGAGGAGGGCCAATGGACTTTAATCAAATTCAGAAAATCATCAAAGATTTTGAGAAATCCAACCTTAGCGTCTTGGAACTTGAATTCGACAATGTGAAAATAAAACTGGCGAAAAACAATTTCGGGTCGATGGATGAAATCGTTGTGAAGGAAACAGGGAAGGAAACTATTCCGTCCCACAAGCAAGAATCAATCATTTCTCCTTCGAAAGGGTTTCAGGTGAAAAGTCCCTTGGTGGGAACTTTTTACGCTGCCCGTAGCCCAAAAGAAGAACCGTTGGTCAAGATCGGACAATCCGTTTCAAAGGGAGATGTCATTTGCATCATTGAAGCGATGAAAATCATGAATGAGATTACAGCACCCATGGCGGGCGTGATTGTGGAAGTTCATGCGAAAAACGGAATTGTTGTCGGATTTGATCAACCGCTTGTCACAATATCGTAAGGGAAGTATATGCAAAATAAAGTATTAATTGCCAATCGAGGTGAAATTGCGCTCCGAATCATTCGGGCGTGCAAAGAATCCGGTATTCAAAGCGTTGCCATATACTCCAAAGCGGACCAAGACAGCCTCCATGTAAAATTCGCAGATGAGGCGGTGTGCGTTGGAGACAATTATTCGAAGGATAGTTATTTGAACATCAACCGCATCATTAGTGCGGCTCTTTCGACTGGATGCAATGCAATTCACCCCGGATATGGATTTTTGTCAGAAAACGAGAAGTTTGCCTCGGTCGTGGAAAAATGCAATCTAAAATTCATCGGACCAAAAAGCGATGTGATTGCAATGCTTGGAAACAAGGCGATGGCTCGGAAAATTGCTAAGGAAGCAAAGATACCGGTTGTCGATGGGTCGGATGATGCGGTCCAAGATGCATACGAAGGTGCTGCGATTGCCTTAAAAATCGGATATCCAGTGTTGATCAAGGCGGTGAGCGGAGGCGGCGGAAAAGGAATCCGTATTGTGAAAAATGAAGCGGAATTCATTACATTGTTTGAACAAACCCGCTTTGAAGCCGATGCCAATTTCGGAGATTCATCGGTGTATATTGAGAAGTTGATTGAAAACCCTAGACATATCGAGATTCAAATTCTTGCCGATTCTTTCGGAAACGTCATTCATTTGGGAGAGCGGGATTGTTCCGTTCAGCGAAGAAATCAAAAAATTATTGAAGAGTCTCCGTCTCCATTCATGAACGAATTGTTGCGAACGAATATGGGAAACGCGGCAATTCGATTGACGAAGGCAATCAAATATGAAAATGCTGGGACCGTTGAATTTATTGTCGACAAAGATGGCAAGTTTTACTTTATCGAAATGAACACAAGAATCCAAGTCGAACACCCTGTCACAGAGATGGTTACAAGTGTCGACATCGTCAAAGAACAGCTTCGGATTGCCTACGGCAACGAGTTGTCGTTCAAGCAAAAAGACATCAGACTAAACGGTCATGCGATTGAGTGCCGGATTAATGCGGAAGACACAACGCAAAAATTCAGACCCTCACCCGGATTGATTCAAAACATTGTTTTTCCAGGTGGAAATGGGGTACGGATTGACACGCACATCTACAATGGTTATTCGGTTCCTCCGTACTATGATTCCTTGTTGGCTAAGCTCATTGTTCATGCCAATACAAGACGGGAAGCGATTCGAAAAATGCGATGTGCATTGGAACAATTCATTGTTGACGGAATTGCGACAAACATTGAGTTTCAGTATTTGATTATGCACAATCCCGAATTTGTGAAAGGAACCTATCACACGGGATTCATCAAGAGATTCATGTCGATGATAGAAGGTGAATGAAGTGAATAATTTCCTTGATAAACGGAAAGTGGAATTGGACACGTTCAAACAAACCGTTCGCAATCGGAAAATCATTGCGACCAAAATCAATATTCCTGACGGACTCTTCATGAAATGTGAAATTTGTAGCGAGATGGTTTTGCGCGAGGATGTTGAGAAAAATCTTGGTGTTTGTCCTCAATGCGACAATCACTTTCGAGTTTCTGCGCGAAATCGAATTAAAATGGTGTGTGATGGGGGTCGGTTTGAAGAGATGTTCGCATCCATTCAAACGGTCAACCCATTGGAATTTCCAGGTTATCTTGAAAAGATTACCAAATATCAAGAAGAAACAAAGGAGTTCGATGCCTTCGTTGCAGGAACGGGAGTCATTGGAACGATGAAAATTGCGATTGGAGCATTGGACAGTTATTTTATGATGGGGAGCATGGGAAGTGCGGTTGGAGAAAAGGTTACAAGACTTATTGAGTTTGCGACCGAAACAACACTGCCACTCGTCATTTTTTCTGCATCGGGCGGAGCTAGAATGCAAGAAGGAATCTTTTCCTTGATGCAAATGGCAAAAACAAGTGCAGCATTGAAACGTCATTCCGAAAAAGGATTGCTATACATCAGCGTATTGACCAATCCGACAACAGGTGGAGTTGCTGCGAGTTTCGCCACGTTGGGCGATATCAACATTGCTGAATCAGGTGCGTTGATCGGTTTTGCCGGTCAACGGGTTATCAAACAAACAATCAATCAAGAATTACCAAAAGATTTTCAAACGGCAGAATTTCAATTAGCAAAAGGGTTTGTCGACATGATTGTGTCGAGAAAAGATTTAAAAGCCACCTTGGTCAAGCTGTTGCGCTTTCACAAGAGGGGGGTCTGAAAATGGATAATCGAGAACACGACATTAAGGCATGGGATCGAGTCCAACTTGCAAGACACAACAAGCGCCCCACTTCGCTCGAATTGATTGAGTATATTTTTCCTGATTTTCTTGAGTTGCACGGAGATCGCTTGTTTAGCGATGATGCCGCCCTTGTTTGTGGCCTCGCCACCTTGAATGGTCGACCTGTAACCGTCATTGCCCAGGAAAAAGGGGATTGTGTCCATGAGCGCATCAAAAGAAACTTTGGGATGCCTCATCCGGAAGGATACCGAAAAGCACTTCGGTTAATGAAACAAGCGGAAAAATTCAATCGTCCCGTGATTTTTATCATAGACACCCCAGGAGCGTATCCTGGAGTGGGAGCTGAAGAACGAGGCCAAGCTTCGGCAATCGCCGTCAATCTGGCTGAAATGAGCACATGCAAGGTCCCACTTGTTTCCGTTGTATTAAGTGAAGGTGGAAGTGGCGGGGCACTCGCTATTGGCGTATCCGATCGAATCATGATGTTTGAGAATGCCATATATTCCATCTTGTCACCGGAGGGATTTGCATCCATTTTGTACAAAGATTCGTCCCTAGCAAGCAAAGCCGCGGACGATATGAAATTGACAGCACAAGATTTGCTTCACTATGGCATTATCGATCACATAGTTCCGGAGGATCCACACGGACTCCATTGCAATTACGCCCTGTCTTTTGATCATCTCAAACATCAGCTTGACCATGATGTTGAGTTTTTGATGAAACTACCCGTTGCTGAATTGTTGAAAAAAAGATATGAGAAATTCCGTTCGATGGGACAATTTGCCGAATGATGATTTCTTGGTGAATGACATAAGGCGTGCATCACGCCTTATCAATTTACAATAAAGGAAGATGATAACAATGAACAAGACAAAAAACAACATCAATGTAGTGGCGACTGGACATTATGTCCCAGATCAAATCCTGTCTAATTCTGATTTGGAAAAAATCGTCGATACGAGCGACGAGTGGATTTTTTCGAGAACAGGCATCAAAAATCGCAGAATAGCAAAAGGTGAAACGACATCCGACTTGGCCACAAAAGCAGCTAAAAATGCGATTGAGAGTGTCAATTACAATATGGAGAAAATTGAGTTGATTATTGTGGCGACATTCACTGCGGATTTTTTATCTCCGGCAGTCGCCAACTTGGTACAGGCGAAATTGGGTTTGAACCACAAGGAGATCGCTTGTTTTGACATCAATGCTGCTTGTGCAGGTTTTATCTACGCCCTCAATGTCGCGTCTCAAATGTTGAATTCTGGGGCGTACAAAAGTGCGCTGGTGATTGGTGCCGAGGTGATTTCAAAGGTTGTTGATTTCACGAATCGCGACACATGCGTGCTGTTTGGTGATGGGGCAGGAGCGATTATTTTGGAAAACACCGAAAAAACGAAACCCGCCTATTTCTTTACATCCTCAAAGGGGGACTTGGACAAAATCATTTATGTGGATTCAAACATCCATATGGATGGGCAACGCGTTTACCAATTCGCAACAAGGGCGATAGAATCGAGCATCGCGAAAGTATTGACGGAATGCGGATTGGAAAATCACGAAATCAGCAAGATCATTCCTCATCAAGCCAATTTGAGAATAATTCAAAATGCTGCAAAAAATCTACATTTCTCGATGGATAAATTCTTTTTGAACATTGATCAGTATGGAAATACATCTGCGGCCAGCATCATCATAGCTTTGGACGAGTATCGTAAAAGTGCACTGACGGTGGAGGATCAACATATCATTCTTGTTGGATTTGGTGCCGGATTCACATGGGGATCCGCATTGTTGACATTGTAGGAGGATACATGAAGAACATATGTGAGTTATTGAACATAAAATATCCCATCGTGCAAGGAGGCATGGCCAATGTTGCCACGTATCAGCTTGCTGCGGCAGTATCCAACGCCGGAGGACTTGGTTTGATTGGATCCGGTGGGGATGATGCTGAAAAGGTGCGGATTCAAATTCGCAAATGCAAGGAAATGACGGATAAGCCTTTTGGCGTGAACATCATGTTGATGAATCCTCACGCAAAAGACATCGCGAAAGTCGTGATTGAAGAAAACGTGAAAGTCGTCACAACCGGTGCAGGAAGTCCCGGTATTTATATGGAAGAGTGGAAAAAAGCGGGAATCATCGTCATACCCGTTGTGGCCAGTGCAGCACTTGCGATTCGTATGGAACGTGCGGGTGCGGATGCCATTGTTGCAGAAGGGCAAGAAGCCGGAGGACACATCGGAGAGTTGACGACAATGTCGATTATTCCACAAGTCGTTGATGCGGTAAAAATTCCTGTCATTGCAGCAGGAGGAATTGCGGATAAACGACAAGTTCTCGCCGCATTCGCTCTTGGAGCGAAAGGAGTTCAAGCCGGAACCGTCTTCTTGGCAAGCGATGAATGTCCTATTCATTTTAACTATAAAAAAATGGTTGTCGATGCGAAAGATACGGACACCGTTGTCACGGGAAGAACGACCGGTGCTCCGGTTCGTGTGTTGAAAAACAGGATGGCGCGCGAATACTTGGATATGGTGAAGCAAGGTTTCGACCGCGAGGAACTTGAGAAATTGACTCTAGGGTCGTTAAGACGTGCGGTTTTCGATGGAGATTTGGATCGCGGATCTTTTATGGCTGGGCAAAGTGCAGGTCTTGTAAAAGAAATTCGACCGGTCAAGAAAATCTTGGAAGATTTGTTCGACGGAGTGGTTGAGTATAAAAACAATTTGGAGATTCTATGAGAAAGATCGCAGTTGTATTTGCCGGGCAAGGTGCCCAATATCCTGGAATGGGAAAAGATTTTTATGAGCATAGTCGTAGAGCCAAGGCATTGTTCGATCGAGCCAATGAACTTGTTTCGTTCGATCTACATCATTGTTGTTTCGAGGATAACATCTTGCTAAACGATACGAGATACTCTCAACCGAGTATTCTTGTTACTTCCTTATCCATTTATGAGGCCATGAAGGAACGATTACATGCGGATATTGATGCATTTTTAGGATTTAGTTTGGGGGAATACAGTGCCTTGTATGCTGCGGGTGTGTTCGAATTGGATCAAATCATCGGCCTGATTCAACATAGGGCAACTTTTATGGCGGAGGCATCCGAAAGAACAAAAGGGTCCATGGCTGCGATTCTCGGAATGAAACGAGAGGATCTTCAGGCCTTGTGTGAAACGATTAACAAAGACATCGGGTTGGTAAGAGTCGCCAATTTCAACTCGCCGGGACAGTTGGTTGTTTCAGGAGTGACTGAGGCGGTATATGCCACTTGTGAAAAAGCAAAAACATTGGGAGCAAGAAGAGCGATTCCTCTTAATGTCAGTGGTGGTTTTCATACCCCGCTCATGGCGGAAGCTGCAGAGCAAATGAGGAAAACATTAGAAAAAACCCCATCAAAAAATCCTGAGGTTCCGATTGTCATGAACTGTGATGCCCAATACTTGAAGGATGTGGACTTTCTGATAGAAAAAATGGTCCAACAAATCCAAGGACCGGTATACTTTGAAGACTCAATTCGTACACTGATCGAATCAGGAATCGATGTATTCATCGAAATTGGACCCGGTCAAGTTTTGGGCGGGTTGATTAGAAAGATTGATGGATCAAAAACTGTGTTTTCGATTGACAAGATTACAGATTTGGATACGTTGGTAGAATGGATGGGAGGATCAAACTATGAATCTAACGAATAAAATCGCCATTGTCACAGGTGGTGCGGTTGGCATCGGCAAAGAAATATCAATGAAGCTGGCAAGTCTTGGAGCAGTGGTTGTCATTAATTACCGTTCTAGCGCGCAAGAAGCAAACGATCTTCTTGTCGAAATGCAATCGCTTGGGTACAAAGGGGATTTGTTGCAAGGAGATGTTTCAAAAAGCGACGATGCTCAAAAATTGTTCGATTTTACCATCGAACAATATGGAAGAGTTGATATTGTTGTCAACAATGCGGGAATCACCGCGGATAATCTAATCATCAAAATGAAAGAAGAAGATTTTGATTCGGTCATTAACACCAATTTGAAGGGAACTTGGAATTGTTGTAAGCAAGCCGCAAGACTAATGACCAAACAACGCAGCGGAAAAATCATCAATATTTCTTCCGTGGTAGGGGTTGCGGGAAATGCCGGTCAAACCAATTACTGCGCGTCCAAGGCCGGAATCATCGGTTTGACGAAATCACTCGCACGGGAAGTCGCCAAGCGCAATGTATGTGTCAATGCGGTCGCACCGGGATTCATTGAAACGAAAATGACACAAAAACTACCCGCAGACATGGTGGCACAGTATGCGGCATCCATTCCGCTTGCACGTCTTGGAAAAGCAGAAGATGTTGCGAATCTGGTTGCCTTTTTGAGTAGCGAAATGTCAGACTATATTACCGGCCAAGTCATCCACGTCGATGGCGGAATGGTCATGAATTGACGGAGGACGTATGAAAAGAAGAGTAGTCGTGACAGGGCTTGGAGCGGTGACCCCAATCGGGAATAATGTTCCCGATATGTGGAATTCCGTACTTCAAAGCAAAAACGGAATTGGTGACATTACGTTGTATGATGTTTCGCAATTGAAAGTAAAAATTGCCGCAGAAGTAAAAAACCTTAACACCGAGGGGTACATCGATCCAAGAGAAGTCAAACGAATGGACCGGGTGATGGTTCTTGCAATGATGGCGGCGATTGAAGCATATGAGGATTCGGGTTTGGATGCTGAAAGAATCAATTTGAACCGTTTTGGCACATTCATCGGTACCGGAATCGGCGGATTAGATACGATTAATCAAGAAGCACGAAAAGCTTTTGAGAAAAGTCCGGATCGGATGTCGCCATTTTTCATTCCAAACTCGATTGTCAATTTGGTTGGCGGGAATGTAGCGATTCGTTTTCAAGCAAAAGGACCTTGTTTGCCGATTGTGACCGCGTGCTCTTCGGCGACCAATTCGATTGGCGAAGCGTTCCGATACATTCGAGATGGATATTGCGAGATTGCATTCGCCGGAGGGTCAGAAGCTCCAATCAATGAGCTTGGTGTGAGTGGATTTACGGTCATGCGAGCGCTCAATATGACCAACGACAAGGACAACGCATCGATTCCGTTTGATAAACGTCGAAGCGGTTTTGTCATTGGTGAAGGTGCTGGACTAATGATTTTGGAAGAATATGAGCATGCACGTGCGAGAAATGCAAAAATTTACGCAGAAATGATAGGGTATGGAACGACTTGTGATGCGTTTCACATCACCGCTCCCGATGAAACGGCTTCCGGGATTTCTCGATGCATCGAATTGGCATTGGAGGATGCGAATGTAAAACCGGAATGGATCGATTACATCAATCCACATGGAACCTCCACACCACTCAACGATAAATTCGAGACATTGGGGATTAAGAACGTCTTCAAGGAGCATGCGTACAAACTCAATATCGGTGCGACAAAATCGATGCATGGACATTCGCTTGGAGCTGTAGGTGGCATTGAGGCGGTAATCACGATCAAAGCCATCGGGGAAGACATCGTTCCTCCAACCATCAACTTGAAAGAACCCGATCCGGATTGTGATTTGAATTACACTCCGAACTTTCCTGTGAAGAGGAAAGTTGATTATGCAATCAGCAACAGTGTTGGCTTCGGCGGACAAAACGCAACGATCGTCTTTAAAAAATATACAGGATAGGGGTGAAATCATGATTTTCAACAGCGATCAAATTCAGAAGATTCTACCACACCGACACCCGTTTTTATTGGTCGATCGAATCATCGAGTTGGAGGAAGGAGTTCGGGCGGTAGGAACAAAGTGCGTTTCAGCAAACGAAACCTTTTTCACGGGGCACTTTCCTCAAATGCACATTATGCCGGGTGTGTTGATCATCGAAGCATTGGCACAGGTGGGAGCGGTTATCATTTTATCCCAACCTCAAAACAAAGATAAAATCGCATTTTTTGCTGGGATTAAAAATGCGAAATTTAGGAAGAAAGTTATTCCGGGTGATGTGTTGACCTTGGAAACAACCATCACGCGAATGAAAGGACCAATGGGCGTTGGTGTAGCTATCGCCAAAGTGAATGGAGAAATCGCTTGCGAGGCGGAATTGACGTTTATGATTGGATATAACAATGGACAATAAAATCGATTTCAAAAAAAACATCATTTTCTTTCAAACATTGGACTCCACAAACGACTTTTTAAAACGGGAGTTTGAGAATTTGTCTAACCATACGGTCGTTGTGGCGGAATATCAAACGCATGGGAGAGGTCAGTTTGAACGAGTTTGGGAATCGAATGCGAAAGAAAATCTTCTTTGTTCAATTCTAATCCGAGATGACCATTTTGTCGTCCGGAAAATGATGAACCCGTTGATTGTGTCCGCGCTAATTGCGTCATTGAATGAGTATGGCATTGAGGCGACCTATAAGGCACCCAATGATATTTATGTTGGAGAGGATAAAATTGCAGGAGTTCTAATTGAAACAAAATATGAAAACACCACGATGATCTACACGATTGTCGGAATCGGTCTCAACGTCAATCAAACAGATTTTCAAACACCGAATGCCACGTCGATTAAAAAGGTGACCGGCAAGGTGCATCGAATCCAGTCTGTTCTTGAAAAAATGTTGACACACATTAGCAACTATCTCTTTATGTTGACTTTATCCGAGGCGATCTAACTTGTACCGGCCCTTCTCGGGCCGGTTTTTTAATGAAAGAGCAACCATAAATGAAAAAGCAGTTGTAAAAAAAAAAATATATAGTATAATGAAAAAGGTAAAGATTTACCCAAGATTGAAAATCAAGCAAAAAGGATGTTGCTTTAAAAAAAGTTTGGATCAATGAGGGAAAACAATGAAGAAACGGATGTCATGGTTTTCGATCCTCGTAACGGGGGTCATTATCACAGGGGGAAGTATTTTGATGGTTTCTTTTACGAACATGGCAAAGGAATCTAAGACTCATTTTAATGAACTCTCCATTGAGGAAATCGACTTGGAAAAGGTTCAAGATGGGGTGTTTTTGGGTTCGTTTTCCATTTTTCCAATCCAAGTTGATGTCGAAGTGGAGGTCCTTGCTCATCAAATAATATCGATACATATCAAAAAACATGTAAACGGATGGGGTCGTTCAGCAGAGTCCATCGTTGATGTCATTGTCACAGATCAATCGTTGGATGTCCCAATAATCTCGGGGGCGACATATAGCAGCAAAGTTATTCTTAAGGCGATTGAAGACGCACTTGCGAAAGGCATTGAAGGATATTGAACAAATCTTTCGAATAACACTTGTTCGAAAACCAACAACAAAAAAGAAGACTCGGGAAGGAGTGCGATGGGATGAATAATTGGTTCTCAACACTAAAACATCAGTTTCGTTTGCGTAGAAAAACATCGTTGTTCTTTTTTGAGATCAATCTGGTTCTTGTTTCATCAATCCTCCTTGGATTGATTCATCTTCTCCTTTTTGTCATTACGCCAAAAAGTGAATCAAGTTTTCTTGAGTTTCATTTGATTGCATCCCTCTTGATGTTTGGTTTTTTCGTCTTTTTCCTCATGCTTTTTCTTCGAAAGAAGGCGACATTCTCAAAATGGGATCGATTCATTGTAAAAGCATTTCCATTATCCATTGTATTGATTGGTATTGCAGTTTCAATATTTGGAACATCCTCCGTCAGTCAAATCATTCCATTCATCGTGGCGGTGATTGTTTGTTCGATCATTTCCTATTATCGTCCTTTGGAGGCATTATTCTTTTATAGCGCAGCCTTGATTCTTTACTTTTTGGTGATTACCCAAGTTCAAACGGATGTGGAAGAAATATATCGAATTGTACGAAATGGAATCATATTCACTTTTTTGGCAATAGCCTACTCGTTGATTGCTTACAAACGTCATGAAAGTGAACTCGATGCCATTGAAAAAAACTCAGATAGCGAGAAGAAACTGACCACTTTGATTGAAAACTTGGAAGACGCCAATAAAAAACTTACCAGAAGCAGCCAAATCACAAAGACGATTATGGATATCATGGGTGAGATTTTGACAAGTGAATCGATCGAATCGTTCTTGCAACTCGTTCTTGACAAAGCCATCGAGTTGACTCCGAAAGCACAAAAGGGAAGCGTTCTTCTATTTAAAGACGGGATTTTGGAATACAAAGCCGCAAAAGGGTATGATTTGGCAAAATTGAAAAACATCAAACTAAAATTCGAGGAGACATTTCAGTATAAATTGATGGACATCTATTCCCCCGTTATCATAAAAAATTTGGAAGTGTTCAACACAGAGCATGTAAGTGAGGAGAAAAACGAGCAATTTCGAAGACAAAACGCCTTGATTGCCAAATCCATTTTAAGTTGTGCGTTCTCATTAAACGGGGAATACTATGGGTCGATGAATTTGGACAACATGGAAGATGAAGAAGCATTCAAGGAAGAAGACATTACGCTCATCAAGCATTTCATCACTCAAATTGAGGTCGCATTGGCAAATAAAGAACTGATTGACAACATCCTCCATGTTTCTAGATACGACGGATTGACCCAAACGATGAGTAGAAAGTATTTTGAAGAGCAAGCCTTGAAGATCCATGATTCCTTTGTTGGTGAGAATCGGACATATTCCGTATGTGTCATCGATACGAACGATTTGAAGTTGATCAACGACCAATATGGGCATATGGAGGGCGATCGGTTCTTGGCTTATTTCATGGATACCATCCGAACGCATCTCGATGAACCGGATTTGGTGGGTCGAACTGGTGGTGATGAGTTCACATTCATATTCCCCGATAGAAATAAAGACATGGTCATTCGTTTGATGCAAGACATTCGAGATACGTTTTCGCAATTTCCATTTGAATCAAATGGACAACAAATATCCACCGGATTCGGATTTGGGGTGGCGGAATATCCTACGGATGCGAAAGATTATACCGCTTTGATTCGCATCGCGGATCATGCGATGTATTTGGAAAAAGAACAATTCAAGAAGAAAATGTAAAACCTCAACACAGTGGGCAATTTGCTGGAAAAAAGACTGTTTCCAATGTATAATGATTTTCGGAGGTGTTAATATGGCTCTCGATACAATAAAAATGGAATGGACGGATGATTTTTCCGGAACCATGGAAAGTCCACTTTCAACCATTCGGGTGGGGTCTTCTGAAGGAGAAATGAAACCGTACCATTTATTGTTTGGTGCACTTGGATCTTGCTTTTATTCGACATTTATCAATGTTGCGAAGAAAAAGAGATTGACATTCGGAGGAGCGTCGCTTCAGATTGACGGAGTGATGCGAACGGAAGCACCCAAAACGTTGGAAACCGTCTCTATGTTGCTGACCATTAAAAAACCGAGTGACCGGCAGCAGTTCTTGCGATGCGTCGATTACGGGATTGAGTTTTGTTCCATTCATAAGACAATCAGTGCAATTGCCACAATCAAGACCGAAGTAGTCTTTGAAGATTGAGCAGCAACCAAACGGGTTTTTCATTTTTTGAAAAAAATCCCGTTTGGTTTTTCTTTTGTGAAAACGCTTGTAAAGAAAACCGGATATTTCTTGAAAAAAAGGGTGTTTTGGTGTAAAATCATATGGGTGAAACCATATCAATATGGATGGAGGACGAATATGGCGGTTGTAATCAATGGGGAAAGATTGGATTTGCATCAATTTATAAAGGTGACGCGCGATGAGGAGCAGGTTGTTCTTGGTCCGGATGCCATCCAAAGAATCAATGACGGTCATAAAGTCATCAAAGAAATCATTGTAGATGGAAAGACTGTTTATGGTGTCAATACAGGATTTGGAAAATTGAGCGAAAAAATCATCAGCAAGAGCGAACTGTCCAAATTGCAGGAAAACTTGTTGAAGTCGCATGCTTGCGGAGTGGGAAATCCCTTTTCAAAAGAAGTTGTGCGGGGAGTCATGCTTCTTCGTGCCAACGCTCTAGCCAAGGGGTATTCCGGGATTCGTTTGTGTGTTGTCGAACAACTGATTGCCTACTTAAACGCAGACATTCTCCCCATCATTCCCGAACAAGGATCGCTTGGAGCAAGCGGTGATCTTGCTCCATTGTCCCATATGGCACTGCCTTTGATTGGACTTGGAGAAGTCCACTATCAAAACAAAAAAATGAAGACGTTGGACGCTTTGAAACTTGTGGGACTTGCACCGCTTGAAAAACTTGTCGCAAAAGAAGGGTTGTCATTGATTAACGGGACGCAAGTGATGACTTCCGTCGGAGCGCTCACCTTGTATGATGCACTCCAATTATCGAAACAGGTTGATGTGTCGGGCGCGATGTCGCTTGAAGCGTTGAATGGCATAACGGATGCGTTTCATCCGATGGTTCATCAAGTCCGTGGACATACAGGGCAGATTCATTCCGCGGAAAATGTCCTTCGACTGGTTGAAGGAAGTAAAAACGTGACCAAGCAAGGGGAGCTTCGAGTACAAGACGGATACTCGCTTCGATGCATGGCCCAGGTCCATGGAGCAAGCAAAGACGCATTGGAATACATTCGAGAGAAGGTGGAAATCGAGATGAATGCTGCCACCGATAATCCGCTCGTGTTTGACAAGGATCATGTCATTTCCGGTGGAAATTTCCATGGTCAACCGATGGCTTTGGCATTCGATTTTTTGAAAATCGCAGTGGCTGAAATGGCAAGCATCAGCGAGCGGCGGATTGAACGTTTGGTCAATCCCCATTTGAGCGAAGGACTTCCCGGATTTTTGGTTGCTAATGCGGGACTCAATTCCGGATTTATGATTGTACAATACAGCGCTGCTTCCCTCGTGAGCGAAAATAAAGTGCTTGCTCATCCGGCAAGCGTGGATTCGATATCTTCAAGCGCGAATCAAGAAGATCACGTTTCGATGGGAACAATCGCAGCACGCGGAGCGAGAGATATTCTAAACAACACCAAAAAAGTAGTGGCCATGGAGTTTTTGACCGCAGCACAGGGACTTGATCTGAGAAAACATCAACAACTGGGCAAAGGGGTTAATGAGGCGTACAATGTAATTCGAGAGCACATCGATCCTCTTGTCGAAGACGAATGGATGTATCCGATGATTCAAACTGCAATCGATTTGGTTGAAAAGGAAAGCATATTAAAAGAAGTCGAGAAAGCAATCGGAGCGCTCTTATAGGAGGAACCATGATTACGAATCAATCCATTTCCAACGCAATGAACATCAAACTGGATGCCATTTTTGAGGAACTGCCGGATGCTCCTGTTTTCGACCCCGCTGTGAGACGTGCACCGAAACGAGAACTCACCTTGACAGAACCAGAAATCCAACTCGCGCTCAGAAATGCAATGCGATATATCCCAGAAAAGTGGCAGTCCGCACTCGCGGAGGAGTTTTTGCATGAGTTGTTGACAAAAGGAAGAATATACGGATACCGGTTTATTCCGAAAGAACGAATTTGTGGAAAACCAATCGATGAATACTCTGGAAAAACATTGGACGGAAAAGCAATTCAAATCATGATTGATAACAATTTGGACTTGGAAATCGCTCTTTATCCGTATGAACTCGTGACCTATGGTGAGACCGGAAGCGTGTGTCAAAATTGGATGCAATATCACCTTATCAAACGGTACTTGCAAACCATGGAAAAAAATCAAACCCTTGTCGTCGCATCGGGTCATCCCGTTGGTTTGTTCGCTTCCCATGAATCAGCGCCACGCGTCATCATTACGAATGGCTTGATGATCGGAATGTATGATGATTTGGAAAACTGGAACAGGGCGGCAGCATTGGGTGTTGCTTCATATGGTCAGATGACCGCAGGAGGATGGATGTACATTGGTCCACAAGGAATCGTACACGGCACATACTCCACCATTTTGAATGCTGGAAGAATGAAACTTGGAATTGCAGGGTCGGAAAACTTAAAAGGAAAACTTTTTGTGACAAGTGGACTTGGAGGAATGAGCGGAGCGCAAGGCAAGGCGTGTGAGATTGCCGGTGGGGTATCCATAATCGCAGAGGTGGACGGTTCAAGAATCGAAACAAGGGTGCGACAAGGGTGGATCGGTCATCTCGCAAAGACACCGGAGCAGGCGTTTGGCATGGCAAAGGATTTTTGCATGAAAAAAGAGCCCGCCTCGATTGCATTTGAAGGAAACATTGTCGACTTGTTGGAATATGCGGCATTGAATAAAATCGCCATCGATTTGTTGAGTGATCAAACATCATGCCACAATGCCTATGACGGCGGATATTGTCCCGTTGGCATCTCATTTGAAGAACGCACTTTGCTTCTTTCAAACGATAAAGCCCGCTTTAAGAAACTCGTCGATCAAAGTTTGAAACGCCACTTCATCGCCATTCAGGCATTGACAAAACAAGGGGCATATTTCTTTGACTACGGAAACAGTTTCATGAAGGCGGTTTATGATGCGGGCGTCGTTGAGATTTGCTTGAACAAAGTGAATCCGCTCGATGGGTTCATCTGGCCGAGCTATGTTGAGGATATCATGGGACCATCTTTATTCGATTACGGGTACGGGCCATTTCGGTGGATTTGTCTTGGTGGCGGTTGGGACGACCTCGACAAAACCGATCAGGCGGCAATGGAGTGCATCGACAAAAATCGAAGATATCAAGATATGGACAACTATCTATGGATCAAAGATGCCAAAAAAAACAACCTTGTGGTTGGAACAAAAGCGAGAATTTTATATCAAGACGCCCATGGTCGATTGAAAATTGCTCTAAAATTCAATGATATGGTTCGAAAAGGGGAAGTTGGCCCTCTTATGTTGGGGCGAGATCATCACGACACGGGAGGAACGGATTCGCCGTTTCGCGAAACATCAAACATCAAGGACGGTTCGAACATTATGGCAGAAATGGCGACGCATATTTTCGCTGGAAACGCAGCACGTGGAATGTCGATGGTTGCTCTTCATAACGGCGGGGGTGTCGGTATTGGAAAAGCGATCAACGGAGGATATGGCATGGTGTTGGATGGTTCGAAACGGGTCGATGAAATTTTAAAAACCGCAATGCTGTGGGATGTGATGGGCGGTGTCGCAAGACGCTCTTGGGCAAGAAATGTCCACGCACTTGAAACATCCATTGCATTCAATTTGGAAAAATCCGGAAATCATATAACGCTTCCCTACCTCACCGATGAGGAATTGATTTCGAAAATTGTCGGGGAAGCTCTTAGGAAAAACGATTCGCATAACGAAGGAGGACCCGTATGAAAATAATCCAATGCGTACCAAATTTCTCAGAAGGCAAGGATCTTGAAAAAGTCGAAGCAATTACATCCGTTTTTAAGGATAAACCTGGAATCAAGTTAATCAGCGTTGAACCGGACCCGAATTACAACCGAACTGTTGTGACTTTGCTTGGCGATCCGGATGCCATCAAGGAAGCTGTCCTTGACATGGTTGGCAAGACGACGGAATTAATTGATTTGAACACACACGTCGGCGAACATCCACGGATGGGAGCGACCGATGTCATACCGTTTGTCCCGATTCGAGGCATCAAAATGAAAGAGTGTGTGAAACTTGCCGAAGAAGTTGGGCGAATCTTGTCCGAGCGATACAAAATTCCTGTTTTCTTATATGAAGAAGCAGCGAAGACGGAATTGAGAACAAACTTGTCCGACATTCGAAAGGGTGAGTTTGAGGGCATGAAAACAAAGATCAAGGACCCCTTATGGACTCCGGACTTTGGATCTCCCGAAATTCACGCAACAGCGGGTGCGACAGCTGTCGGAGCTCGATCGCCGTTAGTCGCGTTCAACATCAACCTTGACACAACCAACATCAAAATCGCCGAGGAAATCGCAAAGACCATTCGTTTTTCAAGCGGAGGATATCGTTTCATAAAAGCGGGTTCGGCAGAAATCTTGGACAAAGGAATCGTACAAGTGACGATGAACATTACCAATTATAAAAAAACAAGCATTTACAGGGTGTTTGAAACGGTCAAAATGGAAGCCAAACGATACGGCATCAACGTCCTTGGAAGTGAAATAATCGGACTCGTGCCGATGGAAGCGCTCACCGAATCGATCAGTTATTACTTGGGGTTGACGGATTTCGATCCCAAAAAGGTGCTAGAATCGCACATTATTGACAAATAGGGGAAAATCATGAATGAAACAATCATCGTGTTCCACATTGGTGAACTCATCACCGTGAGGGGTCCCAATCGTCTACGCAAAGGTTCCGAAATGGATCAAGTTGAAACCATCAAGAACGGATACGTTGTCGTTCGAGACGGGTTTTTTTGTGATATTGGTGGGGGAGAAGGTTTTCGCGCATATGAGGGGCGAGACGTCATTATGATTGATGGAACCGGCCTTACCGTTACGCCGGGATTGATTGATTCGCATACGCATTTGGTCCATGCGGGATCGAGAGAACACGAATTCCATCAAAAGATAAAAGGGGTTTCCTACTTGGATATCTTGAAGCAAGGAGGAGGAATTCTTCATACGGTGAAAAAAACCAGAGAAGCTTCGTTTGAAGACTTGATGAAACAAGCAAGGAAAAGTTTGAAAACGATGCTTTGTTATGGAACAACGACCATTGAAGCAAAAAGTGGATACGGATTGAATATGGAAACGGAGATGAAGCAACTCCAGGTGGCACAAAGATTGGCACAATTGTATCCGGTGGAGATTCACCATACATTCTTGGGAGCACATGCCATTCCGACGGAGTACAAAAACAACAAAGCAGGTTTTTTACGGGAACTTGAGATCATGCTTGAAGAAGTGTGGAAAAGCGGATTGGCGGAGTTTTGCGATGTGTTTTGTGAAGAAGGGGTCTTCTCGATTTCCGAAGCGAGGGATTTATTATCAAAAGCCAAGAAACTTGGGTATGGATTAAAAATTCACGCGGATGAAATCATTCCACTCGGAGGAGCAGGTCTTGCTTGCGAACTCGGATGCATTTCAGCCGATCACTTGATGGCATCGACCGAGGAAGACATGAAAAAAATGGCGAATAGCGGAGTTGTTGCCAATTTGCTTCCCTTGACATCATTTTCACTGAACAAGGATTTTGCCAAGGCGCGAATGATGATTGAAGCGGGTTGTGGGTTGGCTATTTCGACCGACTATAATCCAGGAAGTAGTCCAAGTGAGAATCTTCAGCTCGCGATGCAAATCGCATCGATGAAAATGCGTTTGACGCCAAAGGAAGTAATCACTGCTGTCACGATCAATGCCGCCTATAGCATTCGCCAGGAACATCGCATTGGATCAATCGAAGTTGGGAAAGAAGCGGACTTCGTGTTGTTCGATTGTCCGAACTTGGATTACTTGATCCATCATTTCGGCATTAATCACGTAAAGGACGTTTATAAAAAAGGAAAAAACGTTGTTTTAAACCAAAAAAACGTCTTCGAAGAGGAGAAAATATGAAATTAGTGGATATGGAAGTGTCAAAGTTTGTTGATCTTGTCGACTCTAGTGTTCCTGCCCCAGGTGGTGGAAGTGTCTCTGCACTTGGAATTACCCTCGGTATCTCGCTGATTCGAATGGTTTCCCATGTCACCATCAACAAAAAAAAATTCGCATCGTTGGATGAAAAAATCCGATCAAATTATCTTGATCGTTTTGTTTCGTTGTTGTCGTTGAAAAATCGGGTTTTTTCGTTGGTGGATGAAGACACCGAGGCGTTCAATCGCATTTTGCTTGCGATATCAATGCCAAAGGACACCGAAGAACAACGAATACTACGCGAG
>Ga0116204_1000668_pt1 | contig 19686 bp, 20 predicted proteins | sample LakKivwa52mmetaG_FD_94481 | JGI IMG/M metagenome (GOLD analysis project Ga0116204, IMG submission 94481) | Anoxic lake water microbial communities from Lake Kivu, Rwanda to study Microbial Dark Matter (Phase II) - Lake Kivu water 52m metaG | ecosystem: Environmental > Aquatic > Freshwater > Lake...
CGAAGTGTTAGGTGAATACCACACACTCCACAACGCTCAAGAATAGTATAAATCCGTTTCAGTACAAAGATTCTAAAAGAAAGGAAATATCATAAATCTTCACAGGTTTATGATACAAGGTGAAACCATGAAAGACACAATCCAGAAGACCATCGAATTCGCCACACGCCTGCTCGCCATCCCGTCCCCCTCGGGCTTCGCCCAGGACGCGGTCGCCTTCTTCGAACGCGAGGCGGCGGCGCTCGGATACGCTTCTATCCGAACCAAAAAGGGCAACCTGATCGTATCGGTTCCCGGGAAAACAAACCGCAAACTCGGATTGTCCGGGCACGTCGACACCCTCGGCGCCATGGTCCGCAGCGTCAAGGCCAACGGCGATCTCAAATTCACGCCGATCGGCGGACCGATCTGGCCGACCCTCGACGGCGAATACTGCCAGATCCGCACCCGCGACGGCAGGATCTACACCGGCACGTTTTTGTCCGAAAGCCCCTCCTCCCATGTCTACAAGGACGCCAACACCGCGGAACGGACGCCCGAACGGATGGCGATCCGTATCGACGAGGTCACGACGTCCAAGCAGACGACCGAAGCGCTCGGCATCCGTCCCGGCGATTTCGTCTTCATCGATCCCAAAACCGTCGTCACGCCGTCGGGCTTCATCAAGAGCCGCTTCCTCGACGACAAGATCAGCGTCGCGATCCTCTACGGATTCCTGCTTCATTTGAAGCGCCAGAACCTGACGCCGACGCCTTCCATCCAGATCATCGTCTCCACCTACGAGGAGGTCGGCCACGGCGCGTCGGCGATCCCCGAACTCGACGAGTTCATCGCCGTCGACATGGGATGCATCGGCGAAGACCTTTCCTGCACCGAACGGATGGTCTCGATCTGCGCCAAGGATTCGAGCGGTCCCTACGACGAGACGGTCACGACCGGACTGGTCCGCGCGGCAGAGCGCGAAGGCCTCCCCTTCGCCGTCGACATCTATCCGATGTACGGTTCCGACGTCAGCGCCGCGCTACGCGGCGGTAACGATTTCCGCGGCGGTTTGATCGGTCCCGGCGTCCATGCCTCGCACGGCATGGAGCGCACCCACGTCGAGGCCGTGGAAGCGACCCTGCGCCTTCTGCTTTCCTACGTTTCGCAACAGTCCTCTTGATTTTTTTCGCAAAAGGACTATAATCGAACTCAGAAACATCACACACAAAAGGGGGATATTCATGAAAAAGCTTTACAATGCGCTGGGCCAGTTCTTCGGGTTTCTGACGATCGCCCTGTACGCGTTCCTGTTCGTCAACGCCGTCTTCAATTTCGGTCTCGATGTCTCGATCATCAACCTGCTCGAAACGATCAAGCTTTACGCGATCTTCGGCGTCTGCGGCCTCGCCGGACTCGAATTCGTCGCCGGCAAGAAACTGCTCGGATTCATCTATTTCATCCTGCTCGCGATCGTCGTCATCTTCAGTTTCTTCCCCGACGTGAGAGACCTGATCCTTTCCTACGTTCCCCAAGAATAACCGCAACCAATCAAAAACGCTCCTTTCGGGGAGCGTTTTCGTTTGTTAAGGGCGAACGCGGGCGAGAAACGCGCGCGTCCGTTCGTGTTGCGGACGTTCGAACAAGTCTGAAGGAGATCCCGCCTCGACGATGATCCCGCCGTCCATGAAGACGACGCGGTCGGAAATCTCGCGGGCGAACGCCATCTCGTGGGTGACGACGACCATCGTCATCCCTTCTTTCGCCAGATTGCGCATGACGTCGAGCACTTCGCCGACCATCTCGGGGTCGAGCGCCGGGATGAGACCGTCCCACTCGATGGCGCGGACGACGAGTTTCACGCCGAGTTCGGCGGCGATGGCGGACGCCACGGCGATGTCGTAGCCGTCGCAATAGTTGCGGGTGCCTTGGATTTGAACGGCTTCTTCGCCGGCGTCGGCGGGTCCGACGGTCCAGTTGAACGGGGCGTAGCCGCATTCGAGACCGACGACGATTTGGCCGCGGTCGAGGATCGACTGGTAGTTGTTCGCGGTCATATCGGCGGTGTAATTGGCGTTGCAGGAAGCAAGAAACAGGGTGAAGACGGTGAGAAATACGAGCAGAATCTTGCGCATGGTGGAGCTCCTCTTTCGAATTTCGAAAAAAAAAGCGTCTCATTCGACGCTTTCAAAATCAAAAAAAGGACTTGATTTTAACGTTAGCGCCTCTATCTTGCGATAGGAGTGGACAGAGTGTTTCCCTGAACCCCATGAAACCGGCATGGCTGCCGCTTCATTCGGCGATGGTTGCCTTTCGTGCGGTTCACAGCCTCCCGGCTCCCCGCAGTACTATTCCGCACCGCTACCTCTAAACGAATGATGGAAATATTTTGATTCGATGACCCTAATATACGGACCTCGAAACGGATGTCAACGTTTTTGTACGAATCCGCCGGATGAAAACGTTTTAATCGGCGTCGCGATGCGCAGCGATCGATTCGAGCACGGTTTCGCGCTTGGCTTCGAAATACCATGCGGCGTTGCGGGCGTGGATGACCTGGGCGCCCAAGTGGTCTTCCTCGATCAGGATCGTCTCGTAGGCGTTTTTCAACGCCTGGACTTCGGCCGCGAACGGCGCGTAATCGAACAGGGTCGTCGCGTACGTTTCGAGAAGCTCGAGGTAGCGCGCGGCGAACGCGGGGATGGAAAGGATCCGATTGACGAGCGCGTTGGCCTCGTCGCGGTCGGTGAAGACGTCCCAATCGACGGTGTAGCGGTCCGTGCCGTCCTGCGAGCGGCCGTAGCCGAGCGAATTGTCGAAGTCGAACGGAATCAGCACGGCGCGGTCGGTGTAGACTTCGAAATAGATGTAGTAGTTGTTTCCGTTGAAGCGGAAGTCGTCGGTGTTTCCGATCAGGAACTGGATGGCGAGCATCTGGAGCAGGCTTTCGACATCGAGAACCTCGAGCAGTTTTCGGTCCGTCGTCGCCGGGTCGGCAACCGTTTCAATCAGCCGTTCCAAGTTGTCGTGATGGGTCCTGAGGCCGTTTTCCGTATTGTTTTGGAGCGCGAACAGATAGCGGATGTTGAGGGGGTTCTGGTTGATGCCGATGCGCTGACCGATCGGCAGGTTCAGATAGGCTTTGACGTCGTCGACGTCGGTCGCCTTGTAGAGGTCGCCGAATTCGGCGATGGCGTCGGGTTTGAAATGGCGGTTGAGGAACGTCTTGTCGATGGGCTCGACGAAGGTGTAGATGCCGAAACCTTTCATGACTTCCCCGACGACGAGGTAAACGAGGCCGTAGGAAGCGTTTTGCGCGACGACGCCCGCGTCCCGAAGCAGTCCTTGCGCATAGGCTTCGGTGATCAGCGCGTTGTCGAAATTGCCTTCGTAGGCCGACGCGTATTCAAAATTGAGCTGGGCGAGGTCGAACGCTTCGCGCTGTCTCAGGATCTCGTATTCGTTCGTGCCGGCCGGATAATCCAATGTGGCGTCGAACTGCAGTTGGAACGAAGTCTGATGCCAGATCTTCCGCCCGCTCCAGTTGGTCGTCATCGGCAGATTGCGCGTCGTGTTCGATTTGGTCCGGAAGCCGACTTCCAGGAGCGTGAAGGCGTTGCCAAGGGAATCCCGATAGGTCACGTCCACCGGCTGCATCGTGTTGTCGCGGTAGGTTCCGTACAGGGCGAAATATTCTTCCATGTTCAGGATCAGGGCGTCGAAGGCTTCCTGCGTGAAGGTGATCGTGAACGTTTTCGTGACGCTTCGGTCGAACAGGGCTTTGTAATCGCGGTTCTGGCGGCGGTTGTTGATGAAACGCTCGATCAATTCCATCCGGATCGATTCCGAGCGGATCCGCAACGCCGAAAGGGTCGCGATCGACGCGACCAGCAGGAAAAGCATGACGAATCGACGAAGCGGAAGCGACATGAAGTCCCTTTCTACGACCGGGCGTTGCCTATCTGCGTCCGGACGCTTTGGATCTTCTGTTCGAAGTATTGCTCGGCCGGCATGCTCCGGTCGTTGAGGCTGAAGTTCTGGAGTCCGAGGTGATTCATCAGGTTCAGTTCGTATTCGTAAAGGTCGCGGGCGACGACGTATTCCTCATAAAAGCGCTGGTAGGCGAAGACGCCGGTCTGGGGATCGGAATACGCGAGCAGGTAATTCTCGTATTGGGTGCGGTAGGAGGAGATCGCCAGGATGTTGTAGGCCATCGGCAGATCGCTCGAAGAGCCGATCCACTGCTGCGCGGGCTGGTAGTTCCAGACATTCAGGTCGATGCCGTAGTTGCCGAACGGATTCCACCCGACGCCGAGCGCCTGGTCGTTGTCGAAGGGAAGATAGACCGCTTGATACAACCCGTCGGACAGCGGATAGAAATACAGGTAGTAATTGTTCGCGTCGCTGCGGTAGTCGTCGGGATTGCCGACCAGAAAGCCCATCGCCAACGCCTTGAGCCAGGAGTCCATGTCGATGATTTGGGAAAGGACGCTCGCATAGTTCGGCACGGTTTTGGCGTTCAATTTCTGCAGGAAGTTCTTGAAGACGCTGTGATCGGACTTGTTCTTGTTGGTTCGAAGCTGGTAGGTCATGCGGTAGCCGGCCATGTAGTCGGAAACGCCGATCTCGTCGGGATTTAAGTCGTTCTTCAGGTCCGCGGGACCGAAATTCTGCCAGACGCACTTGTAGAGGTCGCCCATGTTGCCGAATTCGTCTTTGCCGAAATAGCGCTTGACGAATTCGTCGTCGATCGGTTCGATGACCGAGAAGAGACCGTAGGGGACGATCACTCCTTCCAAGTCGAAATAGATGATGGCGAGCGAAGTGTTGGCGGCGATCAAGCCGATTTCACGGTAGAAATCGAACGCGACCAGTTCGGTGACCGCGGCGGAATCGAACGCGCGGATGAACTTGAAGTTCAATTGCTCCAGATCGAACATCATGCGGTTTTTCAGTTCCTTGTACTGGGTCGAAGCTTCGGGATGGCGGAACGTCTCGTTGAATTCGAGCTGGAACGAAACCTGTTGATAGCCGATGGTTTCGCCTTGTTCGTTGCGGACGATCGGGAGGACGCGGCTGAAGATGTTGCCCTTTGTGCGGAATCCGACTTCGTACAACTCGACGGCGGCGCCGCGGCCGTCTTCATAGAGGATGTCGACTTCCTGGATCGTGTTGTCGCGATAGGAACCGAAAGCATCGAAGTAATTCTCCATGTCTTCGATCAGCTTGTTGAAGTTGGCCATCGAGAAGCGGATCGTGAAGCGTTTGAAGTTGGTGTTGTCGAAGAGCGCGTCGTAGGACGCCTCCGCCGGAGCGGATGTCGTCGTCGTCGTGGTGGTCGACGCGGTCGGGTCGGACGATGTCGTGGTCGTGGTTGGCGTCGTGATCGTCTGCGAGGTCGTCACCGCGCAGGACGCGAGGAAGACACAGAGGAGGAACACGAGCGCGAGGAGCGGCTTGCGGATCATTTGGCCCCTCCCGCCTGTTTGACGAAGGCGCGGAATTCGTCGGGCATCGCGAGTTCGATGTCGACGTTTTGGGCGTTGATGGGGTGTTTGAACAGCACTTTGGACGAATAGAGCATCATGACGTCCTTGGCGCGGCGGTTCGGATTGTACAAAGGATCGCCGACGACCGGCAGGTTGAAGTAGGCGAAATGGACGCGGATCTGATGCGCCCGTCCGGTTTCGGACAGGATTCTGACCATCGTGTGCTTCGAAAAGTCCTGGATCACGCGGAAGACGGTCTGGCATTCTTCGCCTTCGAGGAACACCTCGCGGACGACCGCGTCCTCGTTCTTCTTTCCGATCGGGAGATCAATCGTGCCTTCCTTGTTCTCCAGAACGCCGTCGAGGATCGCCTGATGCTCGTGGCGGAAGGCATGCTGTTCGTTTTCGGTGATCAGGAATTTGATGAAGCGGTGCTTGGCGACGACGACGATGCCGCACGCTTCCTTGTCGACGCGGTTGACGAAATGGATCCGCCCGACCAGGCCGCGTTCTTCGAAATGGCGGGCGATGCCGTTGGCCAGGGTTCCCGAAGGCTGCGTCTTCGAGATCATCATCGCTTGATTGAGGGGTTTGTTGACGATCAGGAGATACTCGTCTTCATAGAGGACGTCGAGATCGATGGGTTCCGGAACGATCTTCGGATCGACATCCTCGTTCTGGATGGCGATGGTGACGGTGTCGCCCTTGCGGATCGTGTCTTCGATCGTCTTCAGTTCCGTACCGACATGGATCTGGAACTTGTTCTTTTCGATCACGATCAGCTTCAAGGGAATGTTGTTCTCTTTCAAAAAGTCCTTGATCGACGCGGGCTTCTTGATGCGGTAGGTTAAAATCATGGGTATCACATCCATTCACGCTCTATTATAACAAAAAAAGATTAATTTTGACATTAATCTTTTCGAAGACGAGGCGGATCGCTTACAGCGAACGGTACAGGCTGTACCAGTTTTCGATGATTTCGGGGCGAAACGGCGGTTCTTTGCGGGTGATCGCGTCCTGCAAACGAAGCAGTTCGGATTCGAGAATGGAGGTGATCTCGGTGGGATAGTGCATCAATTCCGCATGCCGGCGGTACTCGTTCTGATCGAGCAGGGTCGCCAGATGGTCTATCGAAACCTTGACGTCGAGGTCGTAGTCGATGTATTTGAGCGCCTCGTCGTCGACGGCGATCGGCGAGCTCAGGTTGCAGTAATAGCAGATTCCCGTCGGTTTGAGGATCCCGATGACGTTGTACCAACGGTGCTTGTAGAACGTGCAGACCGAAGGCTCCTTCGTATACCAGAACCTTCCGTTGCTTTCGATGACCTTGGTGCGGCGGTTGGCGACGACGATGGCCTCGTCGTCTTCGAACAACACGGTGGCTTCCTGCCAGATGCGGTGAAGCGTCTTGTCGTGTTTGTAGCTTTGCAAAGTGACTTTCTGGCCGATCTTCAACAAGGCGGTTCCTCCTCCCGGTGGTCTGTTTTCATTGTATCACAGGACGCGCGGAATTCCCAAACAAAAACCGCTCAGGGCCGATGTTTGTCCTCGACAAGGAGCCAGTCCGCCCCTTTGAGGCTTTCGGGTTCGCAACGGCTGAGGTTCGGATATCCCTGTTGCCGAAGCGCTTCGTAGACGACGACGGCGACGGTGTTGGCGAGGTTCAGCGAACGCACTTCCTCCCGCATCGGCAGACGGACGCAACGGTCCAGGTGTTGCCGCAGGAGATCCTTGGGCAGACCCGTCGATTCGCGGCCGAAGACCAAATAGAGGTCGAGGCCCGAATCGCTCATGTCGATTTGGTCGGGCGATGCCTGGCCGTAACGGGTGAGGAAGACGAAAGTTCCGTCGTTGCCGCTTCGAAACGACGCCCAATCCGGATGGACGACATAGTCGACGAAGGGCAGGTAATCGACCGCGCTGCGCTCGAGATGCTTCTTCGTCAGCGAGAAGCCGAGCGGTTCGATCAGGTGGAGCCTGGCGCCGACGGCGGCGCAGGTGCGCATGACGTTGCCGGTGTTTTGCGGGATTTCCGGCTGATAGAGCACAACGTGGAGCGCCATTATCGGCCCTTGTCCGCCTGGACTTTGGATTTGAGTTCGGAATCGAAGACGCCATTGCGGATCATCGCGATTTCGCGGCGGTACGGCGGATAACTGATCTTGTCGTCGGACGGATCGTCGACGTAGGGCGTCTCGAGAATCTTGGGAATATGGGCCAGACGCGGATGGACGATCGCGCGATGCAAAACGTCGAAGCCAAGCGTGCCGAAGCCGATGTTCTCGTGGCGGTCCTTGCTCGCGCCGCGCGGGTTCTTGCTGTCGTTGACGTGGAGGACTTTGAGGCGTGACAACCCGACGATCCGATCGAACGTCTCGAGCAGACGATCGAACGCCGCGACGTCGTAGCCGGCGTCGTTCATGTGGCAGGTGTCGAGGCAGACGCCGATCCGCCGCGCTTCGCCGATCGCTTCGATCAGGGCGGCGAGTTCTTCGAACGAACGGCCGACTTCGGTCCCTTTTCCGGCCATACCCTCGAGGGCGATGACGACATCGGTTTCGGCGGTTTGGTCGAGGATCGAACGGATGCCTTCGGCGATCCGGCGCACGCCTTCGGCTGCGCCGTCGCCCATGTGGGCGCCGGGATGGAGGACGAGGATCTTCGAACCAAGCGCGGCGGTGCGCCGGATCTCCTCGCTTAGGAACGCGACGGCGAACTGCCGCCGTTCGGGATCCGGATTGCCGAGATTGACGATGTAGGGAGCGTGCACGACGACGTGCTCGAGCGCGATGCCGGCATCGGCCATCGCCGCCTTGGCCGCATCGATCCAGAGTTCGGACAACGGTTTGCGGATGGTGTTCTGCGGCGCGCCGGTGTAGACCATGAAGGCGTTGGCGCCGTAGGAGACGGCTTCTTCGACGCTGCCGAGATACTGCCGGGGCGCCTGCAGGGAGACGTGACAGCCGAGGATCATCCTCTCGACCTCGCTTTCCTGGTCAGCTTCTTGGTGGCGGCTTCGACCTTTTCCTGGTACTTCTTCTTGTATCCCGGCTTCACGGTCGTCGGTTTGTTGCCGACGATCTTGCGAACCTTGGCGACGTCGGGAGCGGGTTTGTTGCGGGCTTCCCTTCCCTTGCGCGTCGGGGCGTCGACGAGAACGCCGTCGGCGAGCTGCACGTAGGTGGGATGAAGCCCCTTCTGTTCGAGTTTGTCCAGATACGTATCGTCTTCGTATCCGTACAGCGAGATGCATTCGCCGTCCTTGGCCATGCGTCCCGTCCGGCCGCTGCGGTGGACGTAGAATTCGACGTCGTCGGGCAGTTCGACGTTGATGATGTGGCTGATGCCGTCGATGTCGATGCCGCGCGAAATGATGTCGGTGGCGACGACGTAGACGAATCCGAGTTCATGGATCTGGCGCAGGATCTGCTTGCGCTTGCGGCTTTCGAGTCCGCCGTGGATGAGCGCGGCGTCGTAACCCCACTCGCGAAGAAAACGATGGATCTCCTCGGCCGATTCCTTGGTGTTGGCGAACAGGATCGCGAGGTATGGCCGAAACGACCCAAGCAGTTCCTTCAATACGTTCATGCGGTCGCGTTCTTTCGTCTTGAGCAGACGGTGGCGGATCGACAGGTTGGTCAGCCGTTCGTTGGGAACGGTCAGGAAGAGCGGCGAATCGAGGTATTTCTTGAGAAACGGCTGGATCCGTTCCGGAATCGTCGCCGAAGCGACGACGAACTGCGCGTCCGCGGCCAGGGTCGCCGCGACCTTGTCGACATCTTCGAGGAACCCGGCGTCCAGCGTCATGTCGGCCTCGTCGATCACCATCAGTTTCGCCTGGTGGGTCGGCAGGAGCCGTTCCTGCAGCGCGTAGTCGAGGAGTTTTCCCGGGGTGCCGACGACGATCTGCGGCTTGGACTTCGCCAGTCGTTCCAGCTCGCGGTCGCGGTCGGTTCCGCCGGTGTAGAGCCGGATGTCGATCGGCGTCGGCGAAAACGTCGCGATCTGCTTCGCGAAATCGAAGATCTGGCGGGCGAGTTCGCGCGTCGGAGCGCTGATGACGGCCTGCAGTTCGTTGACGTCCTCCAGCAGCCGTTCGAACAACGGGACGAGATAACTGTGGGTTTTCCCCGAACCGGTCACCGATTGGATGACCGCGTTCTTTTTTTCGCGCAGAATGGGGATGACGAGGGCCTGGATCGGCGTCCAGTCTTGAAAACCGATCGATTCCAAGGCGCGATTGACATAGGATTTGGTCGAATTCATACGATCACCGAACTTTCTTGAACTGGGACTATTATACCGTAAATCGCCCCAAATGTAAAAAGAATCGGATGCGGCATACAAAGCAAGACCATTCTTCGGACTTTCGAACGTTGGTGCTTTTCTTTTGTGTGGACTTACGATATAATGTGTATCGATATCTATTCATGAGGTGAATAAGGATGCCGGAAAGCCGCAAACGCCCCAAACCCGTCGTCGAAGATCCCGAAGTGAAGTCCTACAATCCGCTCAAGTCCACGTTCGGCAAAGTCCTCATCGTGGTCCTCGCGGTCGGCTTCTTCCTCGGCATGCTGGTCACGGCGATCGTTTCGATGATTCAGGTTCTGCGAGGCTGACAACAAGACAAAACCCCGATTCGTCGGGGTTTTTGTTTGGATTAATCGGCCTTGTCGTCGAGAAGGAGTTCCTTCGCGGAGACCTGGCCGCTTTCGCTTTTGGGATCGCCTGCGATCATCTCGGCCAGTTCGGCGACGCGTTCGTCGAATGTCAGTGATTTCACAGAGGCGACGGTCCGGTTCGAAACAACGCTCTTCCGGACTTTGAGATGAACGTCCGCGGCGCCCACGACGTGCGGCAGATGGCTGATCACGACGACTTGGCATTCCAGCGACAAGCGCTTGATCTGTTTGGCGATGCGCTTGGCGATCGGCCCGCTGATGCCCGTGTCGATTTCGTCGAAAACGATGGTCGACAACTGCTGGCTTTGAATGAAGATCGTCTTGAACGCCAGCATCACGCGGCTCATCTCGCCGCCGGAGACGGTCTTCGAGAGTGGTTTGAGCGGTTCGCCGGGGTTCGTCGAAATCCAGAAATCGATCTGATCGATGCCGTCGGTTTGGAACGAATCGACCTGCGGATCCTGATGCGGAACGCTTTCGAATCGGATCGAGAACCGGGTTTTTTCGAGGGCCAGCGCTTCGAAGACCTTGGCCAGTTCGGTTTCGATCCGTCTGGCGACTTCCTTCCTCAGAGAGGAGAGGCCGCCGGCGGCCTTGACGGTTTCGGCGTGGGCGGAAAGCATGGCGGCGAAGGCCTCCGCGATCATCTGATCGTAATCCTCGGCGCGCGACAGCATCTTGCGCAGCCGTTCCTGCGTCGCGATCAGTTCTTCGACCGATTGGCCGTACTTCGCTTCGACTTTCCGGATCTCCTCCAAGCGGTCGATCATGCGGTCGAGCTTGTCGGGATCGTAGTCCAGGCGGTCGATCGTCTGCGCGACCTGTTCGCGGACGTCGTCCAGATCGTAATAATGCTCGCCGACGCGGTCCTTGAAACCGGCGAACGCCTCCATCGTCCCGCCGAGGCGGTCGAACAGGCTTCGGATCTCATAGAGCCGATCGAGGATCTGGGTTTCCTCGAACAGCCTTCGGATCTCCTGAAGATCGCGGTGGACCTTGTCGAAGTTCTGCATCCATTTCGTTTCGGAGGTCAGGGTGGCCTTTTCGCCCGGATCGAGTTTGAGCCGGTCGAGCTCCTGCAATTGGTATTGAAGCATCGCTTCCTTCTCCTGGAGGGAGCGTTTCTCTTCGATCAGGGCGGCGTGCGTCCTGCGGTTCGCGCGGTATTGTTCCAGCACCGCGAGATAGCCCTGTTTGGCCCGTTCGATCCGGTCGGATTGGAACCCGTCGATCAGCGGGAGATAATGGATCGGTTGAATCAGCCGCTGGGTGTCGAACTGCGAGTGGACGTCGGCCAGATGGCGCGCCACGTCTTTCAGTTGTCCCAGCGTCGCGGCGACGCCGTTGATGCGGATCGGATTCTTGTTGGATGTCGTGATCTCGCGCTCAAGATGGACGGTGCCGTCGTCGACCGCGATGCGGAGTTTGCGGAGTTCGGCGAGGACGCGTTCGTTCAGACCGTCGAACCAGGCGTGAAGCTCCGCCCTGTCGTATCCCGAACGGATCATGTCGGCGCTCGCCCGATCGCCCAAAAGCAACAGGATCGCGTCGATCAGGAGGCTTTTGCCCGCGCCGGTCTCGCCGGTCAGCACGGTCATGCCGGGTTGGAAATGCACGGTGATGTCGTCGATGATGGCGAATTGCCGGACGGTCAGTCGTTTGAGCATGGGATCCTTCCTGTCTTGTCGTGTCAAGCGATCGAATCATGATACGCTTGCGAGGCGCGGTTTCTTGCGCCGCTTTGGAAAAACCGGCGCGTTCGCCGGTTTTTTTTGAGATGGTCTGCCTTATTCCTCGGTTTTGCGAAAGTCGACCCAGCCCGATTCCTGTTCCATCTTGACGATCAGTTCCTCGGCGTTCTGCAGCAAATCGCGGCAGGTCTTGGCGAGTTTGACGCCTTCGGCGTATTTGGCGAGGGATTGTTCCAACGTCAGGTTTCCGCCTTCGAGTTCGCGGACGATCGTTTCGAGCAGTTTCATCGATTCTTCGAACGTTACGGTTTTGTCCATGGCACGGACTCCTTTTTGATGGTTTTGACGTCGCAATCGGCCTCGCCGTCGGCGAAGCGGACGGTCAACGGCTGATCGAGGTTCAGATTCGCGATGCTGGCGATGGGGCGGTCGTTCTGCGTGGCGATCGAATAGCCCTTCTTCAGAACCTGAAGGGGACTGAAAGCATCGAGCATCGAAGCGAGCTGCGCCTGCCTGGCGTTCACGCGTTCGTGGCGCAGCAGCATCGCCTTGATCAGGCGTTCGCGCAGCGCGGCGTGTTGTTCGAGGTTGCGTTTCAACACGGCATCGGGCCGGGCCTTGGCGAAGCGGTCCGACCACTGATCGAAGGCGAGCGTCGCCCGTTCGACCAGGCGGCGTGGATTCAGAAGCGCCGGGGAGCGGAAGAGCGGCAAGGCGGCGCGCTTCCGCGAACGCACGGCCTGGAGCGCGGATGTTTTCAGGCGCATCGTCTTCTCGGCAAGCGAACGGAGGACCTCCGCCTTGTCGGGCACGGCGATTTCAGCCGCCCCCGAGGGCGTCGGCGCGCGGCGGTCGGCGACGAAGTCGCAAAGGGTGGTGTCGGTTTCGTGGCCGACGGCGGAGATGACCGGAATCTGCGAATCGAGGACCGCCTTCAGGACGATCTCCTCGTTGAACGCCCACAAGTCTTCGATCGAACCGCCGCCGCGGCCGACGATGAGGACGTCGGCGAGGCGGTCCCGGTTGGCTTTTTCGATTTGGGTCTTGATCGAGAATTTGGCGTCGGCGCCCTGCACCTGCGCCGGATAAAGGAGCACTTTCACGAGCGGCCAGCGCCGTTCGAGGATGTGGAGGATGTCGTGGATGGCGGCGCCCGTCGGGGAGGTGACGACGCCGATCGTTTTCGGCAGGACCGGTATCGGCCGCTTCCGCGACGGATCGAACCAACCTTCCTTCTGAAGCCGCTCTTTGAGCTGTTCGAACCGGAGATAGAGTTCGCCGACGCCGTCGAGCGACATCTTCTGCACGTAGACCTGGTTGGCGCCGCTGCCCTCGTAGACGGACACGCGGCCTTCGAGAAGGACCTTGTCGCCATCCTTGGGCGAGAACGAAAGCCGCATCGCGTCGCTGCGGAACATCACCGCCGCGATCTGCGCCTTGTCGTCCTTGAGGGAGAAATACAGATGGCCGCTCGAATGCCGCTTGAAGTTCGAAAGTTCCGCCTGCAGGAGGATCCGCTGCAGGGCGTCGTCCTTTTCGACTTTCGCCTTCAGGTATTGATTGAGCGCGCTGATCGTGTAATAGCGTTCGGGCAAAATCTCACTCCCCGTCCGGAAACAGCGTCTTGCGGATGTTGTCGAGCAGCCGGTTGTTGAAGGCCTTGGCCTTGTTGTCGTCCAAATTGGTATACTTCTTCGTCAGTTCGATCGCTTCGTCGATGGCGATTTCATAGGGCGTCTTGGCGTACTTCATCTCGTAGACGGCGTATCGGATGATCGCCAGGTCCACATAATTCAGCCGGTCGATCGTCCAATCGACGAGATGGTCGCTGATCAGCCGGTCGATCGCGGGAAGATACGGGGTGACTTCCTTGACGATGTAGCGGACGGTTTCGTTGTAGAGTTCGTTGTCGACGTCGCCGCCCATGCTTTGGAGATAAAGCAGGGTGACGACGGACTCGCGTTGTTTGGTTCGGCTCATGGTGGACCTCCGTCGATTAAGAGAATTATATCACAGATTCGTTCGATGTGAAAGCATTTCCGCCATGCAAAAAGCCCGATTCCACGGGCTTTTCAAGGTTCAGTTGCCGGCTTTCGCGCGCTCCAGAATCGCGGTGATCCGCGCTTGCCGGTCGTCGCTGCCGAAGCGGTACATCTGTCTTGTCGTTCCGGCGGGATACGGATCGAAGGTCGGAAAATCGTAGCCGTAGTCTTCGGAGAGAAGGACGTCGTACACCTCCTGGTAACAGGGGGCGTAACCGATGTAGTCGGCGTTTCGGACGGCGATGTCATCGTTTAGGAAGAAGTCGATGAATTGGTGCGCGAGCTCGACGTTTTGGGCGTTTTTGGGAATGACCATGGCATCCATCCAGACGTTGGTCGCTTCGGGAACGTAATAGTCGAAGGTGATGTCGAGACCGTCGTCCAGGGCGATGTAGTATTCGGAGAAGTAGTCGCCCGAATAGACGAGGGCCATGTTGAGATTGCCCGAGATGACCAATCCTTTCAGATTGTCTTCGCCCCACGCGTCGAATCCGGCGTTTGTGAGCGCCGTTTCGGCGATGGCCAGTTCGCCCGCGTCGTCGGAATTGACGTGGAATCCGGCATAAAGGAGCGCTGCGGCGACGGCGTCGCGCGGACTGTCGTACATTCCGATCCGGTAGTTCGCGCCGCCTTCGAACAGGGCGCCCCAGCCTTCTTCTTCGAGATAGGCCGACAACCCCGCGGCGTTCTTGTTGTAGAGGATGCCGATCGTGCCCCAGGCATACGGAACGGCATAGTCCGAGAACGGCATCGACGCGATCAGGTCGGCCAGTTTGGGAATGACGGTCAGCTCCGTCCTGTTCGTCAAGCGGGACCAATCGATCGGTTGCAGCATGTCTTCCTGGATCAGTTTGTCGATCATGTAGTCGGAAGGTACGACGATGTCGTAGGCTTGGTTGCCCGAGCGCAACAGGGTCGCCATCTCCTCGTTGGAGCCGGCGGGTTTGTAGGACACCAGGACGCCGTATTCGTCTTCGAAGGCGGCGATGAGTTCGGGATCCATGTAGTCTCCCCAGTTCAGGACATAGAGTCTTGGCTTCTGCGAACACGAGACGGCCGCCAACGCGGCGGCGGCGATGAGGAACAGCATAGCAAAGCGTTTCATGCGGGGATCTCCTTTTTATCGCGTCTGCGATTGATGGTGAAGAGGATGGCGATCGTGATCAGAATGATGAGCACGTTGTAGGCATAGAGGGTGGGATTGAGGTTTTGCGGATTGCGCATTTTCGTGTACAGCCAGATCGACACGTTTTCGAAATCGACGCCCGAAGTGAAATACGAGATGACGAAGTCGTCGATCGACATCGTGAAAGCGATGAGCGCGCCGCCGATGATGCCGGTGCGGATGTTCGGAATGATGACTTTCCAGGCGCCTTGAAGCCGGGTACAGCCCAGATCGAGGGCGGCCTCGTAGAGATGGGGATCGAGCTGCTTGAGCTTCGGCATGACGGAAAGGACGACATACGGGATTGAAAAGAAGATGTGGGCGAGCAGCACGGTCGTCTCGCCGAGCGCGAACCCGAGGAGCGAGAACACGACCATCAGGGAGATGCCGGTCACGATGTCGGGATTGACGACGGGAACGTTATTCATGACCATCATCCGCAGCCGCCGCTTCTTGTCGCGGGCATGGATGCCGATGGCGAACGCGGTCCCGAAGATCGTCGCGAAGAACGTGGAACGCAGCGCGATCCAGATTGTGTTGAAGATCGCTTCGCGGAACAGCACGAGATCGGACGAAGGATTCGCGAAGTTGAAGAGGAGCTGGGAATACCATTCGAGCGAGAACCCTTGCCAGTTGTACCCCCGCGTCGAACTGTTGATCGACAACAGGAAGATGATGACGATCGGCAGATACAAAAGCGCGAACGCGCCGATCAGGAGGGCGTAGGAGAATCCGAAGAAAGCGAACTTCAACGGGGTCATCCGCTTCATAGGAGGGTCTCTCCTTCCTTGTCGACCTTCGCGATGAGGAGGAAAGATAGCACGGAGAACGCCATGATCGAAAGACTGATCACGGCGCCCTGGTTGATGGCGTCGGCCTCGAATCCCTTCAGAATGAATTGCTTCTGGATTTCCATCCCGATCATCGGGATGTTCCGCCAACCAAGCGTTTCGGGAAGCGCGAACGCCGTCAGCGACGGCAGAAACGTCATGATGAAGCCGCTGACGATGCCGGAGGCCGACAGCGGCAACACGACCCGCAGGAACGTCTGGACATCGTTGGCGCCAAGGTCCTTGGCGGCTTCGATCAACCGCTTGTCCATTTTGTCGAGCACGGAAAACAGCGGCAGGATCATGAACGGAAGGTACATCGCGAGCAATCCGATCCAGACGGCGCCCGCCGTGCCCAGGATCGGAATCGCGAAACCGAACACGTCGGAGAAGATCGAGTTCTGGGAGAAGATCCGTTCCCAAGCCGTGATCCGGACGAGCATGTTCGTCCACAACGGCAGGATCAGAATCGCCATCAGGATCCGTTTCGTGGATTCGCGCAGGGTCGTCAGAAGATAGGCGACCGGATATCCGATCAGAAAACTGGCGACGGAGACGCCGGACGCGAAGAGAAACGAATTGGACAGCGAACGGCGGACGATCGGCGAGCCGAACACGCGCAGCTGCGACAGGGTGAGCGTGAATCCCCCCGGACGGAAGAACGACAGATCCGAAAACGACAACAACACGAGGAACACCGTCGGCAACAGGATCAGCGTGGCCATCCAGACGACATACGGATCGCCCAGCCGGCGAAGCCTATGCACGGGGCGCCTGCTTGCGCATGACGTGGATGTTGGACGGTTCGACCATCAGTCCGACCTTGTCGCCGACGGCGCGGTACTTGGTCGTGTGGATCGTGTATTCATGATGATCGACGATGACGTTGATCTCGTAGTGGACGCCTTTGAACAAAAGCGAATCGACGACGCCGACGATCTTGCCCTTCGAGGGCGGAACGAAGTCGAAGTCCTCGGGACGGATGACGACGTCGACGGCCTCGCCGCGCTTGAAGCCGCGGTCGACGCATTTGAAGTCGCGACCGCAGAAACGGACGAGGTAGTCGTCGAGCATGGTGCCTTCGAAGATGTTGCTTTCGCCGATGAAGTTGGCGACGAACCGGTTGTTCGGTTCGTTGTAGATGTCCTCGGGCGTGCCGATCTGGAGGATCTTGCCCTCGTTCATGATGACGACGGTGTCCGACATCGTCAGGGCTTCCTCCTGATCGTGCGTCACGTAGATGAACGTGATGCCGAGCTGACGCTGCATTTCCTTCAGTTCGTACTGCATCTCCTGACGCAGTTTCAGATCGAGCGCGCCGAGCGGCTCGTCGAGGAGAAGCACCTTCGGCCGGTTGACGATGGCTCTGGCGATCGCCACGCGTTGTTGTTGGCCGCCCGACAGCGTGCCGATCGTCCGCGTCGCGAAATCTTCCAGTTTCACCAGTTTCAGCGTCGAGGTCACGCGTTCCTCGAGTTCCGCCTTCGGGACTTTGCGGATGCGCAGACCGAAGGCGACGTTCTCGAAGACGTTCAAGTGCGGGAACAGGGCATACCGCTGGAAGCAGGTGTTGATTTCGCGCTTGTTGGGTTCCAGGTCGTTGATCGCTTTGCCGTCGAAGACGATGACGCCTTCGTCGGGGGTCTCGAAACCCCCGATCAGACGCAGGCAGGTCGTCTTTCCGCATCCGGACGGACCGAGCAGGGTGACGAATTCGTTCTCGTTGATGTAGAGGTTGAAGTCGTCCAAAACGACGAGATCGCCGAACGCCTTCTTGACGTGCTGCAGTTCGATCAGCTTCTTCTTCATTTCCGGACCCTCCCCCAACAAAAAGAATTGCGTCGGCAAAAACGCAATTCCATTATAAACGATATCGTCGCAATGTCAAATCATCCGAGCGATTATTTTAGGGCCCTTCGATAGACCTGCGCCGCATAGGGCGGAAGGACCATCGTTTCCGTTGGCGTCCGCAGGGCATCGCAGTTGCTTAGGAACAGCGTGAATTTGGCCAGATTCGGCTCTTGAAGGGACTTCTTCACAAACTGGTCCGAGAAGTTCGTCAAAACGAGCAGTTCGGAATCCTTTCCGGTGTTGCGGTAACAGAAATCGAGATCGTTCTTTGGATCCAGAAAACGGATCGATCCGTGGGTGATGTTTTCGTCGGCGGCGCGCAGACGAAGCAGGGTTTTGTGCCAGGACAGAACCGATTCCGGATCGTTTTCCTGTTTCTTCACGTTCACGTCGGGATAGTTGCCGATCACGTCGATCCATGGCGAAACGGTCGAAAACCCGCCGTAAGCCTGGTCCGTCCATGGCATGGGCGTGCGCGCGTTGTCGCGCGAGCGGTCGCGAAGCACTTGCATCGCGGCCTCATGGTCCATCCCCCGGGAACGGAAATTGGCGTATTCGGTGAACACCTCGACGTCGCGGAATTGGTCGAGGCGTTCGTAGTCGACGTTGCTCATGCCGATTTCCTCGCCTTGATAAAGGATCGCCGTGCCGGGCATCAGGTACAGCGCGGCCGCCAACGCTTTCGCCGAGCGTTCGCGATGGACACCGGTGTTGCCGTAGTGCGAAAGGACGCGCGGCTGGTCGTGGTTGTGCCAGTAGATGACGTTCCAGCCTTTTTGATCCAGCATCTCATACCAGTTGGCGAAACTCGCTTTGACGCGCGACGGATGGAATGTCCCTTTGGCCCATTTCCCGCGGAGGATCGGATGATGGTCGTCGATGTCGGCCCAGCAATGGCCGAACTGAATCAACATGTTGAATTCGTTGGATCCGTAGCCGGCATACAGCAGCGCTTCTTCCTTGTTGGCGCCTCCGGACTCGCCGATCGTCAGAAGATCGTTGGGCACGAACAGCTCGGTGCCGAGTTCGCGCAGATACTCGTGATGTTTCGGAAGACTCGAGAAATGCTGGTACCCCGGGTAGTCGTCGGGAAACGCCCAATTCTTTTCAAGATGGTTCGACGCGTCGACGCGGAAGCCGTCGACGCCAAGGTCGATCCAGAAACGGATGATCTTCTTGATGTCCTCGCGCATCGCCTCGTTGCGCCAGTTGAGATCGGGCATCTTCTTGTAGAAGATGTGCAGGTAGTATTCGTCGGTCGCGGCGTTGTATTCCCACGCCGGACTGCCGAACCAACCGATCCATCTTGTCGGCGCGATCCGTTGTCCCGTGTCGTCGGTTTTCGGCTTCTGCCAGATGTAATAGTCGTGGTATTTCCGATGCTCGGGATGCGCCGGATCCTTCGCAGCTTGAAACCAGGGATGTTCGTCCGACGTGTGGTTGAGCACCAGATCGGTGATCACCCGCATGCCGCGGCGGTGCGCTTCCCGCAACAACAGCGAAAAATCCTCGATCGTGCCGTATTCGTCCGCGACGCGGAGAAAATCGGAGACGTCGTAACCGTTGTCGTCCATCGGCGAAGCGTAATGCGGACTGATCCACAGGACGCCGATCGCCAGATCCTTCAGATAGTCGAGCTTCGCAACGACGCCGTGGAGATCGCCGATCCCGTCGTGGTTGGAATCGAAGAAACTGCGGAGATAGATTTGATAGATGTTGGTTCGTTGCCACCAATGTTTTTCCATAAGGACTCCTTGGTTGTGACGAGGTCTACGATCTTGTCGAGACGTCGCCGATCGCTTCGGTCGGCGCGGGAAACCGCGCGACCAGATCCGCAAGCGTCAGGCATGTCGGCGTCGCGACGACGACGGCCGTGCTGCCCGCGGCGCTTCCGACGAACACGCGCTGATCGGAAAACAGATTCTCGAAGCGTTCATCGTGTTTCGGATAAAGCATC
>Ga0116204_1000669_pt1 | contig 19679 bp, 13 predicted proteins | sample LakKivwa52mmetaG_FD_94481 | JGI IMG/M metagenome (GOLD analysis project Ga0116204, IMG submission 94481) | Anoxic lake water microbial communities from Lake Kivu, Rwanda to study Microbial Dark Matter (Phase II) - Lake Kivu water 52m metaG | ecosystem: Environmental > Aquatic > Freshwater > Lake...
ATGTGGGGTTTTACCCCGCAACCTGAAAGAGCCGACGCCGCCTTATCTACCTGGCCTGGCTCCAGAACCAAGATCATGCCTATGCCCATATTTAAGGTGTGGTACATCTCCCTGTCATCCACATTGCCCTTCTTCTGTATCAAGGAAAATATTTCCGGCACCTGCCATGAGCCTTCGTATATCTCTATGGCTAAACCTCGCGGAATTATCCTGGGTATTTTATCGTAAAAAGCTCCGCCGGTTATATTGGCTATGCCTTTTATCCGCGCGCATCTTTTTGCCGCGAGAACACCTTTACAATAAAGCCTCGTCGGGGCGAGTAATATCTTTGAATGTAATTTTTGCTCTTTCTGGCTAAGGATCTTCCGGACGAGGGAGTAGCCGTTTGAGTGCAGGCCGCTAGATTCCAGTCCCAATACTATATCGCCGGCCTTGGTGGTGCGGCCGTCTATAACTTCGCTCCTATCGGCTATACCTACTCCGAAACCCGCCAGATCATATTCTCCGGGCGCGTACATGCCGGGCATCTCAGCCGTCTCGCCGCCGACGAGCGCGTATCCGGCTTCACGGCAACCGTCCGCGATGCCCTTGACGACGTCGCGTAATACCGAGGACTTTATCTTGCCGGTCGAAACGTAGTCCAGAAAGAACAGCCCCTCGGCGCCTGAACAAAGTATGTCGTTGGCGCTCATCGCGACCAAATCTATGCCGACCGTATCGTGTTTGTCCGCAAGGAAGGCGATCTTTAATTTTGTGCCTACTCCGTCGGTGGAAGATACAAGGATGGGGTCTTTATATTTCTTTATATCCGGCCTGAAAAGCCCGCCGAAACTGCCGACATCGGATACTACGCCCCTGGTCCTGGTAGACCTGGCAAAACGCTTATAGTCGGCCACCAGGCGGTCTGCCTTGCGTATGTCGACTCCCGCGGACTTGTATGTGACTTTCATTTCTTCGGACCGATATCTTTACCCGAGATCATAGTAAAAGCTTGTATGTATTTTTGGCTTGTCTTCTGCACTATATCATTTGGAAGTTCGGGGCCGGGAGGCGTCTTGTCCCAGGTGAGCGTTTCCAGATAATCCCTCACGAATTGCTTGTCGAAACTCGGCTGCCCCGCGCCCGGTTTATACTGATCCTTCGGCCAAAAACGGGACGAATCCGGGGTCAGGATCTCGTCGATAAGGATGATCTTTTCTTCATATATTCCGAACTCGAATTTTGTGTCGGCGATAATAATACCTTTTGATTCCGCGTATCGGCTTGCCTTGTTGTATAAAGCGATGCTGATCTCCTTAAGCTTGTCGGTCACATCCTTCCCAAGCTGGTTTTCGACATACTCCTGTGATACGTTTATATCATGCCCCACATCCTCTTTAGTGGACGGAGTAAAAATAGGCTCCGGAAGCTTATCGGATTCACGCAGGGCCTGCGGCAGTTTTATTCCGCATATGGAGCGGTTCTGCTGGTACTCCTTCCAGCCCGATCCGGAAAGATAGCCGCGCACGACGCACTCGACCGGGAGCGCTTTCGCTTTCTTCACCAGCATCGACCGCCCCTTAAGGATGCCGTTATATTTATGCAGCTCTTTCGGATATTGCGAAACTTCGGATGAGATAAAATGATTATCTACGATATCCTTGGTGAAATTAAACCAGAATAAGGATAATTGGGTAAGGACCTCGCCCTTCTGGGGTATGCCCGTCGGCAGTACTACATCGAAACAGGATATCCTGTCCGTAGAAACCACCAAAAGTTTATCCTTAAGGTTATAGACATCTCTGACTTTTCCTCTTTTGAACAGCTCTACATCCGTAAAACTGGTTTTAAGCAGCGGCTTGTCCATCATATCGAGCATCTCCTCTAAATCCCCACTTTCCTGAAAATCCTGTCTACGCTCTTCGTGTGATATTCGAAATCGAATATGTCCCCGACCTCATCTTCGTTCAATACCGAAAGTATCCCGTCATCGCGTAAAAGCGCGTCCTTGAACGCGATATTATCCCTCTTGGCGTTAAACGCGGCCTTCTGCACTTTATCGTAGGCCTCGTTCCTCGTCAGGCCCTTGTTCACGAGCTCCAGAAGAAGCCGGCCGGAGAATACGACGCCGCCCGACTTATTCAGGTTCTCGAGCATCCTGTCCTCGTGGACCAGGAGATGCCCGACGATATCCATGAACTTTACGAGCATATAATCCAATAATATCGTCGAGTCAGGCAATATCACGCGCTCGGCGGAAGAATGCGATATGTCGCGCTCATGCCATAATACTATATTCTCCATCGAAACAAGCGCGTTCGCGCGCAGGATCCTGGCCAGGCCAGCTATGCGCTCGCATAGTATGGGGTTTCTCTTATGCGGCATGGCGCTGGAGCCCTTCTGGGTCGACGAGAAATATTCCTCCACCTCGCCTATCTCGGTATGCTGGAGATTCCGGAACTCTGTCGTGTACTTCTCAAGACAAGTGCCGGTAACGGCTATGGCGTTTAAGAACTCGGCATGACGGTCGCGCTGTAAAATTTGCGTCGATATGCGCGCCGGCTTTAGGCCCATCTTTCTGCACGTATACTCTTCGACGAACGGATCTATATTGGCGTACGTGCCGACCGCGCCGGATATCTTGCCCACCGATATTATCTCCCGCGCCCGCTTTAATCTTTCAAGATTGCGCTTCGTCTCTTCGTAGTAAAGCGCCATCTTGAGGCCGAACGTCATCGGCTCGGCGTGCACTGAATGCGTACGGCCTATCATAAGGGTCTTCTTGTGGCGCCTGGCCTTCCTGCGAAGTATCACGAGAAGCTTCTTCAGGTCGTCTATCAATATATCGCAGGCCTTCTGCATCTGGGCGGAGAGCGCCGTATCCAGGACATCGGATGAGGTCAATCCCATGTGTATATATTTGGCGTCGTCGCCGATGTACTCGGAGACGTTCTTTATGAAGGCTATTACATCGTGGTTCGTCGCCTCTTCGATCTGCCTTATGCGCTCGACGTCGAAACGGGCGCGCTTCTGTATCTGGAAGAGCGAGCTCTTCGGTATCCTGCCGAGCTTCGCCAGGGCTTCACAGGCGAATATCTCGACATCGAGCATCTTCCGGAACCTGAATTCATCCGTCCACACGGCCGCCATGCGCGGCAGCGAGTATCTTGCTATCATGTCGTTACCCCATTATTTGCCGGACTCCATTTTATATTATAGCTCCCGGGGTGTCAAAGGGTAAATTTTCAGAATAACATCGGACTTATACTAAATTTTTTGGGTCCTGCCATGGCTCGACCTTTCGGTCCTCCTGCGCAAGGTATGGGGTTTACAATAGAGAGTTATTAGCCACGGGTATCTGTATGCCCACCAGGATTGCCGCCACACCCGACCCCTTAGGTCGGTATCGCTTTTTTCAGCCGCAATCCTAAACGGTGGGCACCCCCATCCCATACCTTGCTTGTGCGGTCCTCAAGGTCTCGCCATGTCACCCAAAAAATTTCTATTGGACTTCCTTTGGAAAATCAGCTGCCATCTTAGCTATCGCTGATTTTCCTTCACCAGTGTAGCAAACTGATAGGGGCGGTAACCTTTGGGATATTGCCGGAGCGAATGTTGTAAAATTTTGATACCTCTTGGCGGTACAGAACGGACGCTGAAACTGCACTATAGAGAGCCTGGTTCAGTAGGCAGGGCCTAAGCCCTGCCTATCACAAGTGCTGTATGCAGGTTCAGCGGCCATCAAAATTTTACCACAGTCCCGTTACATGCCCAATGTAACGGGACGACGAGCGGAGGCAATGCCCAAAGGTTACCGCCCAGCCGTGAGCGAAACCCACTGGCCGGGTAGCCTTTTAATTCCTGGGGAGAGCACTATAAAGGCATTACGCAAAACTATCCGCCATCTGCGAGCGGAGCTTGACACTTTCGGCGGATAAGTGTAAAATCATCGGCACTACTAAACATTATAAGGAGGGCTGTAATGGCTGAATTCGGTAACAAGGTTCTAATCATAGGCTACGGTTCCGTTTCGCGCTGCACGATACCTGTACTTTTAAAACACGTCAAGATACCGTATAAAAATATCACGGTCCTGGATTTCGCCGATATGCATAAGGACATCAAGATCTGGACCGACCGCGGGATCAAATACTCCCAGGTAAAGATCACTCCCTTAAATATGGCCAAGGAATTATCCAAACATGTCTCCGCAGGCGGGTTATTGATAGATCTGGGGTGGAACATAGGTTGTCTGGACATAATAAGCTGGTGCCATGACAACAAAGTCCTCTATATAAACACATCCGTCGAGGAATGGGACCCGTACGCCGATATCCACAACAAGACGCCGCTACAGAAATCTCTCTACTACCGCCAGATGCAGATACGCGTTCTGATCGAAAAGTGGAATCACTCTACGACCGCGATACTCGACCACGGCGCCAATCCGGGGCTCATATCGCATTTTGCAAAGAAGGGCATAGTAGATATAGCTGAAAAGATGCTCCGGGATAAAGCGGTTGCCAGGAAGCAGAAGAAGAACCTCGAGAAGTACCTGCGCGAGCGGAAGTATAATTATCTCGCGATGGAAGAAGGCGTTAAGGTTATCCATTGCTCCGAACGTGACACTCAGGTCACAAATAAGCCCAAAGGCCTTGACGAATTCGTCGGTACGTGGTCGATCGAAGGTTTGCGCGAAGAAGGTATATCGCCCGCGGAGATGGGCTGGGGCACTCACGAGAAGACATTACCGGAAAATGCGCACGTCCCTTCCTACGGCCCGAAAAATCAGATATTCCTTTCGCAGATGGGCATGAATACCTGGGTAAGAAGCTGGATACCGAACCAGGAGATAGTCGGTATGGTGATCCGCCATGGCGAAGCGTTCGGCATCTCCGACAGGCTCACCGTGTGGAAAGGCAAAAGATGCGCGTACCGTCCTACGGTGCATTACGCTTACATGCCGTGCCATGAGACGATTTCCTCCCTGCACGAACTTCGCTGCAGAAATTACGAGCTTCAGCCGGAATTAAGGATCATGTCGGACGAGATAACAAAAGGCGACGATATACTTGGCGCCCTTCTCATGGGCCACAGGTATAATTCATGGTGGACCGGTTCGGTCCTCTCGATAGAGGAATCCCGGAAACTCGTTCCCCACCAGAACGCCACCACGATGCAGGTGGCTATAGGCCTGGTGGCGGCTGTAATGTGGATGCTGGATAACCCGAATAAAGGGGTGCTCATCCCCGATGATCTGCCGTATGACAGGATACTCGAAGTGGCAAAACCGTACCTGGGTGAGCTCGTATCCAAGTCAAGCGATTGGACGCCGGCAACCAACTATCAGGTATTTTTCAAGGAGAACAGTAACGCGCACCTTGACATGAAGAACCTATGGGGATTCCAGAATTTCCTGTTCAGAGATTAACAAAGGACTATCATAGAATGCAAAAATTAGCGGAAAAATGCGAGACGAAAAAAGAGGCCACCGGCATTCTTCTTGAGATAGCAAAAAAGCACGGTACTCCGGTATTCATAGTCGACCACGAGCGCATACGCCAGAATTACCGCGAGTTCACCGAAGCCCTGCCCCGCGTCCAGGCGTACTTCGCGGTAAAATCGAATTCAGACCCCGAGATAGTAAAGACGCTGTATAAGGCAGGCGCAAGTTTCGACGTTGCGTCATTCCCGGAGTTTATGATCGCTTACGAGAATGTAAAGAACATGCCGAAAAAGGAGCGGCAGGACTGGATATGGGATAAGATCATATACGCAAACACCATAAAACGACAGGAGACCCTGGAGGAGCTCGATAAATATAAACCGCTGGTCACCTACGACAACTCCGAGGAACTTAAGAAGATAAAGAAGCACGCCCCCCACGCCGGCCTCGTTCTCCGCATACGCGTGCCCAATACCGGGTCGATGGTCGAGCTGTCGTCGAAGTTCGGCGCCCATCCGGGAGAGGCCGTGGACCTGATCCTTGAGGCGTTCGATATCGGGCTCGTGGTAGAAGGGATAAGCTTCCATGTCGGAAGCCAGTGCAATAACTTTGAGAACTACATGCAGGCCCTACAGCTCTCGGCCTCTATACTTAAAGAATCCGAATCCCGCGGGCATAAGATAAATATCCTCGATATCGGCGGCGGGTTCCCGGTAAAGTACAATTCAAAATCGAAATCTTTTAGGACGCTCGCGAGGAAGCTCAACACCGAAATCGACAGGCTGTTCCCGAAGACTATGGAGATACTGGCGGAGCCGGGGCGCTTCATGGTGGCGAACGCCGCTACCCTGGTAGCTAAGGTCATAGGCAAGGCGATCCGGGATGAAAAACCGTGCTATTATATCGATGACGGCGTATATCACACTTTCTCCGGCATCATATTCGACCACTGCACATACCCGATAAAAGCGTTTAAGGACGGTGAGCTGAAAGTCTCGGCGGTATTCGGGCCGACCTGCGACGCGCTCGATACCATATCTATCGCCGAAGAGCTTCCGGACCTCGATATAGGGGACCTGGTCTACGCGGAGAACATAGGAGCCTACTCTCACGCTTCATCGACCTACTTTAACGGGTTCCCTCCCGCTAAGGTAATCCACATCAATAGATAGCCGCGAACCTCATTCCTATCTAATCAGATTAGTCTAATCTGATTAGATCTTTTCTCTTTTTGAATGCAAGGTCGCGAAGCGACACATATTAGGTCGAATGAGCGTTGTACATGGATACTCACCCAAGGAAAGGGGTAACAGTGAGCGTTTCTGTAGATCAAACTTTATAAGCGAACGCAATAGGGGGAAACCTAAGGTTTCCCCCTTTGAATAAAAAACTGCCCTCCGGAATTTACCCGAAGGGCAGTTTTTTATTGGTAGCGGGGGTCCGATTCGAACGGACGACCTCTGGGTTATGCTTACTACTACGGCTTTCGCCGCGCTGCACTGTCGTGCAGTTTTGTAGTCTGGACTATACCTTCATCCTTCTCATTGGTATCGAGTTAGGATGCCTGCCGTCTAGTCTCTACACCTTCCCGCCACAAACTTTGGCGGACTTGGTTCGGTATTACCAGTTAAGGCTTCACCGAGTTTGACAGGTTGTCATTCGGCCGTCTCCGGCCGAACAGCCCATTTGATAACAAATCCCAACGCTCTCTGTACATCGCTGATTTCGGTTTACGCTGCCTCTTCTTTTCTTCCACCAATCCTATCGCGCTCTTATAGGTGGAAAATATTGAAACGGGCATAACGTAAAACGTATCCAACTTTTCAATGTACAATATTGCAAAGTCAAAGTCATCTTCGCCATAACGCGCTCTTATCATGCGACGGCGATTAGTCTTTGTTCTACGGGAGTCAACGGCATAACTACCATTATAGTACCAGGCGCTTTTTACCTGTATTCTGAGAAGCTCCCCATTTACATCGACTGCCAAATCGTAGGGGAGTCTATCCCCTACCGGCTTTAGCACTCTGAAGCCTCTCTTTAAAAGCGCGGTAATAACAGCAGACTCTGCAATATCCGCTTTGAGCTTTGTATCCATACTTCGAGCCCAGCAAGCTACCAGGCTGCTCCACCCCGCAATGTAGTGTGATTATAACAGAGGATCGGACCGCTGACAAGCACTATTATTTCTTCTTCGGCTGGACTTCCTTTATGACTATCTCGCCCCTGCGCACCATGCCGGTATTCTCGCGGGCGCGCTTCTCGATATAAGCTATGTCGGTCTGGAGTTTCAAACTCTCCTCTTCGAGCCTTTTATTCTCGGCCTTAAGCCGGGCGATCTGTTCATCGATCTTCTTGCTCTTATGCCGCAGAGCCTGGTACTTCGCGAACGGCGGCAGAAATAACACCGCCGCGATGCCTATCAATATATAGATCTTTAAACGCCCTGGCTTTGATCCGCCGGACAAGGCCATATCTATCTCAATTTGGGCTTGGTCGAAGGCCCGTACACCGCCTTCTTGCCGAGTTCTTCCTCTATCCTTAGAAGTTCGTTATATTTGCATATCCTGTCCGTGCGGCAGGCTGAGCCGGTCTTTATTTGGCCCGTATTCATCGCGACTACGAGGTGCGAGATCGTGGTATCCTCCGTTTCGCCCGAGCGGTGCGATATCACCGAGGTATAACCGTTCTTCTTAGCCAGATCTATCGTATCCAGCGTCTCCGAAAGAGTGCCTATTTGATTCACCTTTATTAGGATGGAATTTGCGACTTTCTGCATTATCCCCATTCTCAAGCGCTTAACATTGGTCACGAAGAGATCATCCCCTACTATCTGCACCTTTTTGCCCAGGGCGTCGTTAAGGCCTTTCCACCCATCCCAATCGTCTTCGGCAAGGCCGTCCTCGATCGATACTATGGGGTACTTGGATACCCAGCGGCTGTAGAAGCTTATCATATCCTTCGAGGAATTTTCTTTCTTCGGCTCGGCTTCGAGGATATATTTGCCTTTCTCATAGAAAGAGCTTGATGCCGGGTCAAGGGCTATCGATATATCCTTGCCGGCCTTATACCCGGCTTTGTCTATCGCCGCAAGTATCACTTCTACGGCTTCTTCATTCGATCTTAAATCCGGGGCGAATCCGCCCTCGTCTCCTACCGCGGTAGAGAGTTTTTTATCGTGCAGTATCTTCTTGAGATTGTGAAATACTTCGGCGCCCCAACGGAGAGCTTCTTTAAAAGAACTTGCGCCTACCGGCATTACCATGAATTCTTGCAGATCGACGTTATTATCGGCGTGAGAACCGCCGTTAAGTATGTTCATCATGGGTATCGGGAGCACCTTGGCCTTATCTCCGCCTATATATCTGTATAACGGCATGCCTTTAAAGGCCGCCGCCGCTTTCGCGTTGGCCAGAGATACTCCGAGGATGGCATTGGCTCCCAGCCTGCCCTTATTCTCGGTGCCGTCCAACTCTATCATCAGCTGGTCGAGCTCTCCCTGCATCAGCGCGTCCTTACCCTTAACGGCCTTCCTTATCTCGCCGTTTACGTTCGCCACGGCCTTCAACACGCCCTTGCCCATATATCTTGACTTATTGCCGTCGCGCAGCTCGACCGCCTCATGTTCTCCCGTCGATGCGCCGCTCGGTACGGCGGCTCTTCCGAACGAACCGTCCCGTAACACGACGTCCACTTCTACCGTAGGATTGCCCCGCGAATCGAGTATCTCTCTTGCCCTTACATCTTTAATTTCCGTTTTCACGAATTCTCTCTCCTTTTAAATTATTTATTTCTTATTACCGATTACCGATTACTGATTATCACCTTTCTCCCCTCTATTTTTAACTTACCCTCGACAAATAGCTTTACGGCCTCGGGATAAAGCCTATGCTCCTCTTTGTGCACTCTTTCCAGGAGAGACTCTTCGGTATCGCCTTCCTTTATCTCCACCGCGGCCTGCGCTATCACCGGGCCGTTATCAACGAACTCGTCGACGAAGTGCACCGTCACCCCGGTAACTTTCACGCCGTGATCGAGAGCGTCCTTTATCCCGCGCGTCCCCTTGAAAGACGGCAGGAGCGCCGGATGCACATTTATTATCCTGTTCCTATATTCACTTATAAAACCCGGCCCGAGAAGCCTCATGAAACCGGCAAGCACCACCAGCCCCACGCCATGTTTCTTAAGGCTCTCTACTATCTTCCTGTCAAGATCCTCGCCGGACTTAAAATCTTTCTTATCTACGACGAGCGTCTCTATGCCGGCCTTTTTCGCGCGTTCTAGCGCAAAAGCATCGGCCTTATCGCTTATGACGAGCGCGATTTTTGCCGGTATATACCCCGAGGCGGCCTTATCGATTATGGCCTGTAGATTCGTGCCGTTTCCGGAACAGAGGACCGCTATCTTCACCCCGCTCATTCTCCTATTCTATCCCGACCCTAAGAATGGGCGGGGATCACCTTACAGCACCGAATTTATCTTGGCTTCTATCGCTTCCTTAGAGCTCACCCCCACTATGCGCGACACCTCTTTGCCATCCTTAAAGAGTACCAGCGTCGGGATGTTCATGATCGAAAGCTCGGTCGCGATATCCGGGTTCTCGTCTACGTTGGATTTAAGCACGCTCACCCTGCCCTTCATCTCTTCGGCCAATTTTTCTACTGTAGGAGCGATGAGCTTGCAAGGCATACACCACGGCGCCCAGAAATCGACCATCACCAGCTTATCCGATTTTAATATTTCCTTCTCAAAATTACCCTGGCTTAACTCTGTCATCATTGCCCGCCTTTCCATTGTCTGGCGCCTACTAATATATAACGAAGTCGCCTCTAACTCAACAAAAAACATTGCCCGCTCCCGTATTTATATGCTACACTTCTAACATGAAAAACGGTTTATTTTATATTCTGGGAATAATTTTAACCGTGGCGGCTTTGTCGTTTTTGGGTTTTACCGCCAAGCAATTGACGGCCATCGCGGGATTCTCTTCGATATTCTTCGGCGCCATCTTCTTCTGGCAATCCAGGCTCACTTTCGCTTTCTTCGGCGTGGCATTCCTGTTGGCGGCGGGGTTGACCAGCACCCAACATGTAGTGGAATTCGCGGGGCTCGACATCGTACTATTCCTGGTGGGTATGATGATAGTTGTAAGCTATCTGGAAGAAAAATCCTTCTTTGAGCACTTTATAAATAAACTGATCGGCATGGTCGGATCAGACGGCAAGCGCCTGATGGTGGTGTTACTAGCGATGTCGGCTCTATCGGCGGCGCTTATAGATGAGGTCACGTCGATCCTGTTTATGGCCGCCGCGGTGCTGACCATAGCCTCCAGGCATAAATTAAATCCGGTACCGTTCCTCATAATGGTGGTCTTCGCCACGAACGTAGGTTCAAGCGCCACGGTCGTAGGAAACCCTATCGGAGTCATAATTGCTTTGAGGAGCGGGCTCTCATTTATGGATTTCTTGAGATGGGCCGCGCCGATATCGATAGCTGTTCTCTTAATGACAATGGCCTTATTCTTAATCTATTATGCAAAGCCTATCCGCCAGCTGCACGAAGCGTTAAAGACCCATAAACACGAGCCGCGCATATTTTCAGAACCGGGATCCAAAAAGAAATTCCAACGCGGTATCATAATATCGGGCATATTATTCGCCTGCGTCGTATTGGGGCTCGTACTGCACGTCCATGTCGAAAAACTTCTCGGGCTTGAAAAGAACACCATGCTCCTCGGCACAGCCCTCCTGGGCGGAGCGGTAGCGCTGCTCCTAAGCAGGAATGAAGCGCGCAACATAGTAGAATGTAAGATAGACTGGTGGACTCTGTGCTTCTTCCTGTTTCTCTTCGCGTCGGTAGGTACCCTGAAGTACCTGGGGATCACCGGAGTGCTGGCCGAAAGAATAGCCGCAACAGCCGGAAATAATATACCCTTCCTTATGGGTATCTGCATATGGTCGTCCGGGATCCTGACCGCGGTAATGGACAATGTGCTGGCCGTATCGATTTTTGTCCCTATAATAAAAGATATGGGCGCCATGGGTATCCCGACATTCCCGTTATGGTGGTCCATATTATTCGGCTCCACTCTTTTGGGCAACCTCACCATCATAGGTTCTACGGCGAATATTGTCGCGGTGGGCATTATGGAGAAGAGAAAATTGGGGACTGTAAGTTTCGTGGAGTGGTTAAAGGTCGGCGCGGCGATAGCTATACCGCAGCTTCTCCTGGCGCACATACTGCTCCTGGCCCAGTTTAAATATATGCCTAAGTAAACTTTATCTATTTATTGACTTTTACGCGCGGTTATTGTACTTTATAGACAAAAGGAACGGATCATGAGCCATCGCAAAATAAATTGCTGCGAAACTTGTCAGGTATACTGGACTTGCGAAACCAAATGGTACAGAGGCGAGAAGGGCGAAGAGAATATCTGCTGCCCGGTCTGTAACTACTACAAGCTCTGTCTGGATAAGCTCACAAATTCGAAGCCCCCTAAGACAAAGTAGCCTTATCTTTCGCTTCCGCGGCGATACCGGCTGCTCCGCATAGGCAGAAGAACGCGCCGGCGGTCATTATCACCCAGGGCCTTCCGATATATTTTGCCGCGTATGCCGCAAGGAACATCGACGCCATAAATCCCAGATGCATGACAACTTCCAAAGAGCTGAATATTCTGCCCCGCAATTCTTCCGGTATGGCTTCGTGAGTCAGCGTATTGGCGGATACCATTATGGGCCCGGCCGCTGCGCCTAGCAGGGCCGATATAAGCCCTGCCGTAAACAGGTTGGGATGTTTTTCTACTATCATGACAAAAACGGCTACCAATATGCCGCTTGCTATAAAACTACAGGAGACGACCTTGCGTTTGGGCGCTCTCTGCCCGAACTTTCCGTAAGCAACAGTCCCGGCAAATAACCCTGCCACAAGAAAAGTCCCTAAAAACCCCAGATCCCTGGTGGAGGTCCCGAAAGCATGCTGCACGAAGACTATTATGACGCACGATATGGCGCCCAGGCCGGCCATAAGCGCAAAGAATACCGACACTATAAAACGCATATCCTTATGTTTCCAGATCGTCTTCAGGCCCTCTATGATATCGCTTGCTATCGATCTCCTTATCGCGCTGCTAATGGCTTCTGTCGTGGTGATTATATCTTGCCCCACATCCCTGACCGATCTAACATGGGTTATCATGGCTATCAACAGCGCCGAGGCGAAGAAGGTCATGCTATCTATATAAAACCCGCCTATGGCTCCTATCGATGGTATATTCACTATAAAGCCGGCGACCACCAGGCCTACTACATTGCCTATCATATAAGTGGTGCCGGAGAGCGTATTCGCGACGAGAAGATTCTCTTTGGGTACGAGGTCCGGTATTATCGCCATCTTGGACGGTATAAAAAAACGCGATATTGAAAATGTGATGAATATGGCGAGATATACGAGAAGTATCTGTTTTATCGCGATGAAGTAAGGTATCGAGAGTATCAGGCAGCCGCGAAGAATATCGGATACCACCATGACATTCTTCCGGTTCAGCCTGTCTACCCAAACGCCGGCTATCGGGCCGATTATAAAAACCGGGATTATGGTAAACGAGATGAGTTTTGCCAGGGCTATTTCGGAACCGGGATTCTGCTGGTAGACCAGCGCGACGAGCGCCATCTGCGTCAGGCGGTCCCCGAAAGTCGATATGAGCTGCCCCATCCAGAGAAATAAAAAATTCCTGTTCGACAGGACTTCGCGAAAACTTATCATAAACCTGGTGCTCTATGCCTCTTTCGCCGTACTTATGCCGTTTCTTGAAAAAAATTTCCCTATTTTCCGATTATGATATCTCTACCGTAAAATCCGGATTACTTTTAACCGTATTATGCACGGGGCAGTTCTTTACGAATTCGAGTATCGCCTTTTTCCTGCGGCCGTCCAGCGTGGCGCCTTTTAAGTCTATCGAAACCTTTATATCCTTAAATCTAAACGGGGGTTCTTTCGTAAAATCCGCGTCGACGGCTATCGAAAAACCCGTTACCGGAAGTCTGGCCCCCTCGCAATACTTTCTTATATACACGCCGATGCAAGAACCTACGCTCGCCAGAAGCGTATCCGGCGGCGTAATGCCGCCGCCCTTTGTATCGACCGTGAATTCTCCATCCGCGGAGGTAACCCTAAACTTTGAATCGCCGGTATTGGTCACATCAACGTGGTACATATGCCTCTCTCTCTGCCACCTACTCCCCGATTATCTTTACCAGTACGCGTTTCTTGCGCTGCCCGTCGAACTCGCCGTAAAATATCGTCTCCCACGGCCCGAAGTCGAGCTTACCGCCGGTGACCGCCACTACGACTTCGCGTCCCATTATAGTGCGCTTCAGGTGCGCGTCACCGTTATCCTCGCCCGTGAGATTATGCCTGTATTTGTCTTTCCCGTATGGGGCGAGCCTCTCCACCCATTTCATGAAATCCTCGTGGAGCCCGCTCTCGTTATCGTTGATGAAGACTGATGCGGTTATATGCATGGCGTTCACGAGACAGAGGCCTTCCTTGATACCGCTCTTCTTAATGGCGGCGGTGACCTCAGGCGTGATATTGACTATCGCGTAGCGGTCCTTCGTGTTCATCCAGAGATATTCGGTGTGGGATTTCATGTGCCTACCTTATACAATTGCACATGGAACCTCTCTAGGTATAAAGTCGGGTGTATGCGAGGTTTCATATACGACAGTATTGTAGCAGATTGGCGATTTTTGTAAAGGGTGATATCGAGGCGGAGATGATAAAATTACGCCGCTTGTTTGATATTGGCCGTGATAAGGTCATTTATTCTCTTATGTTCTCCGTAATTCTCTATCTTCGCGGCCGGGAGGATAAAGGATACGGTTTCGACGAATTGATCGATGGTTGTTATGGCCGAATGTTCCGGGGATAATTTATTACCGCCTGCAAGCCGGGCAAACGCGGTCTTGAGCTTTTTGATATCTCCGGAGTCGAGCGCTCTTAAGGCGAGCATGATGCCTTCGACCTGCACAATATTAAAATCGTCGCCGTTACAGGGCTTGAAGGCAAGGGCTTTTACGCCGAGATTGCTCCCGATGACCGCACTGACAAGCCCGGTGTCCGGGCAGGCGACGCCAAACCGGACATCGGTATAACCCAGAGCCCTGTAGTCATCCCTCTTCTTTTTCATTAAATTTTGCAAGTCCCTGACATATTCTCTGGAATTACCCGCGTTGGCACCTGACAGGCACGCAAAACCTTCTTTATAGCCAATGCCTTTAGCCGCTTCCTTCTCCATATTCTGCTCAAGCGAAACTTTCAACATTTTCTGTTGTCCGTCGGGAACTATCGAATCCGTGATGATATGGCATAATATCGCCTTATCCAGGACGGTCGGCATATATTCGATCTTCATGTTTTCATCGTGGATTCCCTTGACGACTTCTTCAGTTGTCAGGATGGGTTTTGCAGGCACAGCCGGCGGCGCCGGCAATTCTATAGGTACCGCTTTATAGGAATGGTCGTATAGGACGCCGCTTGATAGGTCAAAACTTATTTCGGATGTGGGCACAGCTTTTTTATGAGGCACATATCCGAGGCCTGTCAACGTATCCTCTAGCAATTTAAAATTTGCCAACGACATCTTTTCTATTTCGGCTATATGTTTCATGCCGTTACGCACTATTATAAATGTCAGCCGTTCCGGCTCCGCCCCCATTCCGCAAATACGTTCTATCATCGTCTTCACCGCCGCTGAAGTAATGCGCAGGAGATCTTTTCTACGGGGCTCCTCATCTATAAGCTCATTAAAATTTACATGGGCCAATGCTCCTACCTTTGTAATATCGTCATAAGCAATGAGATAATTACACTGCACGGCGCCTCCGTCTCTCAAAATTTCAGGCGCCTTGCCCACTGCGAAAGTATTGACAAAGCCCATAAATGCAAGCCCGCCGGTGAATAGATCGTAACGTTCGCGCTCGGAAAAAATGGATTCAGCGCCCAGCGCGACGAGGACTTTGTCGCAATTAGCGGCGACCTCCGGAGAATCTGCCTTGAACTGCGCGATCGTGGCTACATACCCTTTGATCGTCATCTGCTTTGCCGCGGCATTGTCGCGTATCTTTTTTATTGCGGCTTCGATATCGCCGCTTTCTATCATCGCCCTGATCTGCGGCATGCTGTTGACACCGCCGGTTACGTCGGGTTTGCCAGCATTCAGCACATCGTCGCCATTCTTAAGCGCGCGCGGATCGGGCTGATCGTTCTGAGCGAGGATTTTTTTTACATCAGGCAATAGCTTGGAGAGGGTCCAGCTTACGGCTGCTTTGTTACCCAATCTGGAGAGGACGGGCCGTATCCGATCGGATCTATTCTTTACATTTTCCGGAACGAACCACCTGGCAGCCATGCCAGGATTGCCGGATCCGTCTTTATCATGCGTATCTATGATCCTCAATCTATATATGGCCAGTATGTTCTGATACAAAATAGTATTGAGATCACGCCCATGATAAGCAATACCTCTCGCTATCTCTTCTTCAGTGAGAGCTCCTTTAACATCGGGGCTGCATAGATATTCGAATATTCTGCAGGCAACCGTAACGTCCTTCACATCCGGCGGTGGTTTTGTTTCAGCGGGGATATGTTCGGCGGTACTCACCATGCTTGCTTTTAGTGCCTCGAACCGCTCTTCGACCAGCGCATGATACTCTTTTAGACTTTTCGTATCCCTTCCCTCATAAACGGACTCGAGGAACCCCTCCCAGAGAGCGTCCATTTTTTTCAGCTTACGGCTCAACTCATTACTGCAGGGCTCCGACACAAGGCACTCTTTTCTGAAAGAATAAAACCACTCTCTCTTATCCTCCAGCTCCATATCATAATCGAACGCGGTCTTCCGGCGATCTTTATGATATTGCTCGCTTACTTCCTGAGTATTTGTATCGCCGAACCTCTTTAAAAGCTCGTCCTCCCAGGATGTGTATATCTCGGTCCATCCCGGCATTCCTCTGCGCGCCGTGCGCCTCTTCAACTGGTCGTCGATCCGCCGGCTCGGATTCCGGTAAGTTATCATGATAACAAGCCCGCCCAGCTCCTTTACGCCGGGCTTAAGTTCAATATGAATGCCTCTGCCGGCAGCTTTGGTAGCCACGGTCACCGCGTACATACGTCCGGCCTTTTCTATTATTTTAGGCTCTTCGTTAAGATCGCAGCCGTCCAGAACATTATTGACCACGCCAATTCGCCTTAATTCTTCGGAGAGTTCTTTTGCGGCCTTTATACTGGAAACATAAACTATAATGGGGTTACCTGTTCCGTTTATGGTCTTTATGCGCTGTATAACATGAGCCGCTTTTTCTTTTTCCGTATTAAATACCCTCTCGGGCGCATCTTTTCTAAGAGACGGATAACGCGGCTGTATATACACCGACTGAAGGTCGTATATATCCGCAAGCTCCGAGGAGCCGTCTTCTCCTATAGTACCGCTGGCAGCGGCCAGTTTGGAGTGCGCCTTCATCCTCCTGTAATAACACTGGTATGTATCTGTTCTGGCTGCGAAAGACGGCTGGTTGATCTCAATCGATTCTTTGGCCTCCACGAACTGATGCAGGTGGTCCGCCCATATATGGGACGGTTTCAACCTGCCCGTAAATTCATCGACTATTATCACTTTGTAACAGCTGCGCTTATGGCCGGGCGCCACTCCTGACCTGGAATGCCCGTTATTCATAAATTCTCCGGCATCCCTTACAACATAACGCTCGCCGGCATGGTAGAATATCCGCGCCATCAGCGCCTGCCTTACGAGCCTTATCCTTTCTTCCTTTGGTATGGTTTTCAGGAAGCGTTTCCCGGTAAAATGTGAATCGATCCTGGCTTTGGCAGATTCCGTTATGTTTATGGCCTCGTTTTGCCTGTCGAGATTATAATCGGGACCTTCTTGAAGGGCTATTGAGAAATCGTATATGCCACTGTATATATGCGCGTCCAATATCGAGCTTTTGCCGCTCAATATCAGAGGATCACAAGCTTCGTCTAATAATGTACTGTCTGCCTCATCTACTATGATCATCTGCGGAGGGCTTTCTCTCTGCCTTATATAATCTCTGTTGTATGAACTATTGTCCTTAAGGTAATCGAAAACGAATTCTTCCTTTGATCCATAAGTTATATCACAGCCATATGCCCTGCCTCGCATGGTAGCTATGAGCGGCTTAAGATTCTCTATCCATGTTTCCTGGTTAGACCCGGGAACATCATAGATATAGGTGGCCCTGTCGACGATCACACCCGTACTCAATCCGAGCGCGTCGAATATCTTTCCCATATTCTGACCGTCTCGTTTGGCCAGATAATCGTTGAACGTATGGATCCAGACGCCCTTACCTGCAAGCGCGTTCAGATAGGCGGCCATAGCGATCGCGAGCGTCTTGCCTTCGCCCGGCTCCATTTCCACCGCTTTCTCCAGGTGCAGGTATATAGCGGCCGATATCTGTTCGTCCGATAAAGTAATCGATAAACCGCTCCGGCCGGTTACTCTGAAAGCCGCCTCCTTGAAGACGGCAAATGCCTCTGGCAATATGCGGCTCAGGCTCGCCCCGCACCTGATAGCCGATTTAAACTCACTGGTCTTCATCATCAAGCTGCGGTCGTCAAGGCCGCGGACTTTCTCGCTCCATATCCAGTTTATGAACTGTACTACTCCTTGGTCGGACGTAGCGTAATTACGGGGCTGCGCCGGAGACATCGGCATCGCACTGTATTTTTTCAAAGGCTCCCTTATTATGAACGGCTCTTCCCATTTTTCCATACTTACCTGGTCCTGTGTATTTAATAAATCTGTTATATTTCTGTAGACGGTAGCAGCGCTCACGCCCAGCAGTTTCGCCGCCTTAATTTTATCTTGCTCGCATATTTCCAAGGCCGCTTTCAGGTGTATTGCCGCTAATAAATCAAACGTTATTATATTTTCGCCCCTGATGAGCGCTCTCCTCCATTCATCGGTCAATCCAGGCGATTGTATATCCGGCCTTTTGTTCCTGTAAAGAGTCGCAATGCTTTCACCTAACAATTCTGCCGCGTCTTTTATGTCGCCGCCGGAAAGCTCGATAGCCGCCAGTGTATGGAGTTTACGCAATGCTTTTGATGATATCATCTTTCCGTCCGGCCCCATCAAGAGCGGAGCTGAAGATTTTAATTGTTTTACCGGTTCAGGCGCTTCAACGGGCGGATTATCTTTGATAGGCAAAACTGGCGGCGCAGATAACCGGAATATAGTTTCAGACACAAGCTCATGGTCACTATCGGATATACCTGTGCGGAGCGGGGCCCATTTTAGCCTCCTATGAATAGATGCGGTGCTTAATCCGAATAATCCGGCTACTTTTTGTTTATCGTTTCCAAGTATTTTCATAGATGAACTCAGACAAACCGCTATTAACATGTCAAACGGCATTATTTTTCCGGTCCTGGTAAGCATTTCTTTCCATTCGTAAGTCAGCTCGAGCGGTTGTATCTCCGGCTCTATATTCCTGTAAAGAGCCGTGGTGCTTTTACCTAACAATTTTGCCGCGGCCTCTTTATCGCCGCCGCAAAACTCGATAGCCGCTAATGTATGGAGTTTACGCAGCGCCTTAATAAGCTTTGTGGCGCGAACGGGCGCTAGGGAACCATTTTGACCGGGTTCGCGGCCCCTGTCAAACAACGGCATCACATCCGTCTTACCGCCATAAAGTTTTTCATGCATGGCTTCGAGACTTATGTTTAATTTATACGCCACGCTGTTAATACTTTTATGAGAGCTTAAATATTTTTCTATCAGCTCGTTTTCCGAGGACGCGCTGGCTTCGATCAAAACGGTATATTTTTCCAAACTACTCTTCCACCTGTAAATAGTAGCCTGGCTCACGCCCAACAGCTCTGCCGCTTTTTTCATATTATTTTCGCATAAATCGATAGACGCTTTCATACGCAGAGCCATAAGCATTTCAAGCGGTACAAACTTTCCCTCATCTGTAAATATTTTTATGTATCCGTCCTTCATAGAAATAGGGTTATTTTGGGGGGTTGTATATCTGCAAACCGTAGCCACGTTTACTCCAAGCAACTCCGCTGCCTTTATCTTGTCTCCGGCGCATATTCCGACAGCTGCCAGCGCATGTAACCTTATCAGGACGTCTTCGCTAAACATAAGAAGCGCGGAATTCTTCGAGCCGTACTTTATGATCGCCTCGCGCAATTCATCGCGCAA
>Ga0116204_1000670_pt1 | contig 19669 bp, 12 predicted proteins | sample LakKivwa52mmetaG_FD_94481 | JGI IMG/M metagenome (GOLD analysis project Ga0116204, IMG submission 94481) | Anoxic lake water microbial communities from Lake Kivu, Rwanda to study Microbial Dark Matter (Phase II) - Lake Kivu water 52m metaG | ecosystem: Environmental > Aquatic > Freshwater > Lake...
CTTTTATATTTACATTATTTATATTGTTACGATAGGTTATAAGATAATCCTCAGGTAGACCTTCATATTCGATCATCAGTTGCTGCAGTGCGATCTGGTCGGCGGAGGTAAAGGAGAAGATAAAACTGTTCGCTATCGAGTTCTTCGTTATTTCAAGCTCTTTTTCAGGAACAGGCCTTTTGCCGATATCTTCGATGATGCCCCGCAGAAGGGAAATGACTTTAACCGTCGATTCGGATTTCGTCAGGGTATAGGCGCCAAAAATGCCGTAACCGCTCCTTGCGGAATAAAAACTGCCGGCGCTGTACGCCAATCCCTGATTCGTTCTGATTTCCTGAAATATCCGCGAACGGAAACCGCCGCTCCCGACGATAAAGTCGATTATCTCGAATGGGAAAAATCGGGCATCTTTTTTTGCAGGGGCAAGCCAGCCGAAGATGACGATCGATTGAGGCAGATCCTTGGGGAGGAAAAAAACCTTTCCTTCCTTGGGCCCGGGAAAGGGCAGGGGTTCCGGCCTCTTCTCCGATGATTGCCAATTCCCGAAGCGCCGGTTCACAAGGGCCTCCGCCTCATTCCGGTTTATATCGCCGCTGACGGATATCATCACATTCTTAGGGTGATAGAACCGACCGTGAAAGCGGATCAGATCGTCTCTTTGAATGCGGCCGATGGAGTTTGCGGTGGCGAGCCTCCCACGTGGCGAGCCCTCGTGCATGATCCGGCCGAACTCACGAAAGGCCAATTTCTGCGGATCATCGGAAATTCTGCGCAGCTCTTCGATCTTCAGATCCTTGGCAAGGGCCAGTTTCTCTGGCTCGAAGCGAGGTTTCATCAGGATTCGGGAAAAGAGTTCCATCCCTTTTTCTCGATCGTTCTTCAAAACAGAGAGAGAAAGCACACCTGAATCACGGTGAACGGACATGGTCAGGATTGCCGCCATGGATTCGAGAGTCTCGTCGAGGGCGCTCCCGGTCATGCCTTCGATACCGCCCGTCCTCATGACCTGTCCGGTAAGTTCCGCAAGGCCCTCTTTTTCAGGAGGATCATACATGCTGCCGGTCCGGATAACGGCGGTGATTTTTACAAGCGGGAGTTCGTGGTTTGGAAGTATATACAGGACAAGACCGTTTTGCAGTGTCGCACGCTCCGCCCTGGGGGGGGTAAAAGCGAGGGGTTTGTAGGTGATCCGGTCCGGATCCTGGAATGAAGAAGGTGTTGCGGCAAAGGCGATCGGATGGGAAAAAATTGCGCAGAGAACGAAAAAGAGGAGGGTTTTCTCTATTTTATTTTTCATGCAAAGGCTTTCTTACCCCCGAGGCGACTGTTCTGTTTTCGCGCGTCAGATAGGTCCGTGCCGCCTGTCGGATCTCATCGGGGGTGATTTTGTCGATGGCAGCGGTATAACCGGTGAGGTACCGGTAATCCCCCATCAGCGCTTCATAATAGGAAAGCATCCCGGCGAGTCCCGCATTGGAATCGAGCCCTCTGATGAAATCGGCCCGGAGCTGATTTTTCCATTTTTCCAGTTCCGAATCGGAAACAGGTTCGCTTTTTAGTTTTTCGATTTCCTCATCGATCGCCCGTTCCAGGTCGATATTGGTGTGGGGGTGGCGCGGCGTTGCAAAAAAAACAAACTGATTGGGATAACGGGCGCCCGGCATTCCGTTGTGGGCCTGTATGCTTTTCGCGAGGCCTTTTCCTTCAACGAGGGTTTTATACAGCCTTGCCGTTCTTCCCCGGGTGAGGAGGGATTCGATGAGATCGAAAACATAATCCGCATGGTCAGGCGGGGGTGGCTTATGGTAACCGATGATCAGCTTCGGATCTGCTCCATAGAGGACCTCGACCCTTCTTTCCCCGGACTGAACCGGCTCTTCCGTGACAGGAACCGGGGTCAGTTTCTGCGCGGGGATCGGACCGAAATATTTTTTGACGAGTCTGAGGACTTCGGAGGGTCGAATATCACCGACAACGGCGATGACGGTGTTGTTCGGGGCGTGGGTATTTCTGAAAAAACGCCGCATATACGCCATATCGAGAAAGGGGATGTCCGACGCCCAGCCGATCACCGGTCGCCGATAGGGATGGGCGATAAAAGCAGCCGCGAGATAGCGCTCGAGAAGTTTTCCGTCAGGGTCCGCCTCGGAACGCTGTCTTCTTTCCTCCATGACCACGTCCCGCTCGGTGTAAAATTCGCGAAATACGGGATTGACCATGCGGTCCGATTCGATTCGAGCCCAGAGTTCGATGCGGTTAGCGGGGATGCTGACCTGATACGTCGTCAGGTCCTGACCGGTGGATGCATTCAGACCAACGGCGCCGTTCTCGGTATAAAGCCGGTCGATTTCATTGGAAACAGTCCGCTGACGGTGGGTATTCTGCAATACCGTCAACTGTTGTGTCAACCTCTCGACGGCGGTCCGATCGGCCCTGCTGCCCTTCATCTTTTCCCGATCGAGAGCCGTTCCCGCCGCTTCGATCTTCGAAAGGAGCTTTTGTTCGCGGGGATAGTTCCTGGCTCCAATGGTTGTTGTCCCCTTGAACATCATGTGTTCGAGCAGATGGGCCGTTCCCGTCTTCCCATCCGCCTCATCCACCGCCCCGGAGCGATACCGGATATAGATGGAAACAGTGGGGCTCAAATGCCGCTCCAGCATCAGCAGACGGAGACCATTCTTCAGGGTGAATGCCTGAATCCGGTTTTCTAAGTCGTATGAAAAAAGAGGCGAGGGGAGAAGAAGCAGAAGAATCCATGCCGCGGTTGTGATAAAAAAGAGTCTCTTATTTTGAATCATTCGAACTCTTCCAGGTCTTGAACAGGGCGTGGATCTTTAGCGTGGGATAAAGGATTCCGACCAGACTGATGAGAACCATGAGACTCGCTGAGAAAAAGTACATGATAAATTCCAGGGGATTCTTCAAAAGAAAAGAACCGATCAGCGTCTCGATGCCGAATACAAGGAAAAAAAGGGCAAAAAAAGCGATCAGGATATTTTTCCCCCACCAGAAGCATGCATCCATTGACCTAAGCTCCCGAAGACCATTGAAACAGCTAAACATCACATCGGATTAGAGTATATCCATGTCTGGGTCGATTGTCAAGCGCCCCATATCGGACTCGCGATTCATCTTGACAATGAAAACCTAAAAGGCGTAATGATGAATCGTTATGACGTACATGAAAAAGAATGCCCGATCATCGATAACCCATAACCCCTAACAAGACCCGGATGCTTTTGAATAAAGAGGAGGGATTTCATGATAGGCGTGCTGATCACCACCCACGGCAGTCTGGGAAGCGAACTGATAAAGGCTGCGGAATTGATCAGGGGCAGCCTGAAGGGGATCATCCATGTCTCGGTCGACCAGACCAAGGGGGTCGAGGATCTAAAAAAAGAGATCAGCACGGCAATCAAGAAACTCGATCAGGGGAGGGGTGTGCTGATTCTGACCGACCTCTTCGGCGGGACCCCCTCCAACCTCTCTCTCTCTTTCCTGAAAGAAGGGAAGGTAGAGGTGATCACCGGTGTGAATCTCCCCATGTTACTGAAACTGCCCGATATCCGCGAAGGGATGTCGCTGAAGGAATTTGCCCAGTGCATTAAAGAGTACGGCATCAAGAACATCTCTCTGGCCAGTGAGATTCTCAACAAGAAAGTCAGCGGATAGTCGATTTCAGGCTCAATGCCGTCACCCTTCGCGGAAGCGTTCCTGTCTTCTGTGCGGTCTTTCCGGCGGCGACGGCAGTCATCTGCCTTTTCAGGGACATCTGAATCATGGAAGATGGGGCACTGAGAATCGGAGAATATGAAGAAGGGGATATCGTCGAGATCATCGCCATAGAGAAAGATGCTTTTCCAACCCCCTGGTCGGAGACTATTTTCCGAAACGAGATGACCTCCCCCATCTCCAGAATGCTCGTCGGCAGAACGGTTAACGGACAGGGAGGAGGCGTCTCGGGTTATATTGTCTACTGGCGGGTGGATGATGAGATTCATCTCCACAATATTGCGGTTCGACGGGACATGAGACGGAAAAAGATCGCCTTCCGACTCTTGGCGGAGGCGATCCGGCGTTCACGGTTGGAAGGGGCGCGCTGGGCGACCCTGGAGGTCCGCCGTACGAATCTGCCGGCGCAGCATATGTATGAGAAATTCGGTTTTTCCGTCAAGGGCATCCGGCCCCGATATTACATGGATACAGGAGAGGACGCCATGATCATGTGGGCGGACCTGTCGCTGATTCGGTGGGAAGTGTGAGCATCGGTCGAGGCAGAGGAGGGTAGAAATGAATGAACGGCGCACGATGCAGATCGGAGAGATTGTCGACAACCACAGTACGGCGCCCGATCATTTTCTTATGGCCATCCGTCTCCCGGCTTCGTTCACAACCCCGGCCCCCGGTCAGTTCGTCATGGTCCGCGAAACAGGTCGGGTAGAACCGCTCCTTGCCCGCCCCTTCAGCGTCTTTGACTTTCACCGGTACGGGGAGGATTGCGTTCTTGAACTCCTCTACCGCGTGGCCGGACGGGGAACCCTCCTCTTTTCCAGAATGAGGCCGGGGAACAGGCTGACCGTACTGGGCCCCCTCGGGAGAGGTTTTACCATCCCCGACGGGATCAGGCGGGGTCTGTTTGTCGCCGGGGGGGTAGGGGTTGCCCCTTTGCATTTTCTTGTTCACAGTGGATTTCGTACGGCGGGGACCGAAAGCCTTAGGGAAGCGGTCTTCTACTTTGGAGCGCGAAGCCTGGATCTTCTGGCAGGGCTTGCCCGGCTGAGCGGTTTGTGTGATCTCAGGATCTGCACCGACGACGGAAGCCGAGGGTATTGCGGTCCCGTCACCGATCTGCTGAAACGCGATATCGACGACCATGACCCCAAAGAAACCGTCGTCTTTGGCTGCGGACCGGCGCCGATGATCCAGTCTCTCAGACGGCTGCTCGATAACAACCGCATCCCCTGCCAGGTCTCTCTCGAAGAGCGGATGGCTTGCGGCATAGGGGCCTGTCTCGGGTGCGCAATAGCGATCGGCGGACCCGGAGGGAAAACGGAATATCGGAAAGTCTGTGAGGACGGCCCTGTTTTTGACATTCGGGAGATCCTTCTAACCTCTCCCGTCGACGCCCAGAGGAAGTGATCATGAGTGCGCATTGTGAAGAAACCGGTCTCAACCCCCCGGATCTCTCGGTGACCATCGGCAGTATGATCCTGAAGAATCCCGTCATGACGGCCTCGGGAACTTTTGGATACGGCGAGGAGTACGCCACTTTTGTCGATCTGAACCGCCTCGGCGCAGTCGTCGTAAAAGGCCTGTCTCTCGAACCCCGGTCCGGAAATCCGCCTCCGCGGATCATGGAGACCCCCTCCGGGATGCTCAACGCCGTGGGGCTGCAGAACGTCGGCGTCCGGGCCTTCATCTCAGAGAAACTGCCCTTTCTGAGGAGATACGACACGATGGTCATCGCCAACATTTTCGGGGAAACGGTCGACGAATACCGGCGCGTTGCGGAAATCCTCGGCAGTGCGGAAGGCATCCATGCCATCGAGGTCAACATCTCCTGTCCGAACGTCAGTAAAGGGGGGATTGCATTCGGCGCCCGCCCCGAACTGGCTGCCGAGGTGACCCGGGGCGTCCGGGGCGCAACCGGCCTTCCCCTCATCGTCAAACTCACTCCTAACGTCACCGACATCGCCGAGATCGCCCTGGCGGTGGAGGCTGCGGGGGCCGACGCGGTTTCCCTGATCAACACCCTGACGGGGATGTCGGTGGATATCGAGAAGCGAAGGCCGCACCTGGCAAACGTTACCGGCGGCCTTTCCGGACCGGCAACCCGGCCGGTTGCCCTCCGGATGGTCTGGCAGGTCGTCCGTGCGGTGAAGATCCCCGTCATCGGCGTCGGGGGAATCATGACCGCCTCGGATGCCCTTGAATTCTTCATCACCGGGGCGACGGCCATACAGGTTGGTACGGCCAATTTCGTAGATCCTGCCGCCGTATTGAAGATCCTCGACGGCATAGGGGAGTACCTGATTCGTCACAAAATGACGAACATCGCGGAGCTGATCGGATCGCTCGATACCGATCCATTGACGAGCGCGTAAAAAAATCACAAAAGAGATGACCGGGAGCGCAACCCGCGAGCCCTGTCCTGTGGGCAAAGCGCTTCACTTTGGGATGTCTTCGGAAACCGTTCGTTCCCTAAAGCATTCGTTTGATCTCTTCCATCATCGTGTCGATGCGCTTCCCCGAAACGGGGACAGCGGTCTTCAGCTCCTGGGCAAAGAGTGACACCTTGTACTCTTCGATCAGCCAGCCGAACTCCTCGATCGCTTGCCGTTTCGCATCCGAGGTATTCTCCGTGAGTTCCTGGCTGGTTTTTTCATGCCACACGACGAGTTTGGAGATTTCCTTGCCGCGTTCGAGGGCCTTTTCCAGATGAACGGCGCCGCGCTCTGCACGGATGGCGAGGGCGCGGAGATACCTGCCGATGTGAACCAGGCGTTCTTCCCCATAGCGGATGAGAAAGTCGGGGGGAAGGAGCCGGGAGAGTTCATCCCGCTGTTCCGACAGGAACGACAGGACCGGCCCGTTGCCCCGGTTGGGGCCCTCCAGGGACCGCAGAAGCTCCGTCGTCTCGTAAAGGGTCTTGATCAGCGGGGTGGCCTTTCTAACCATCGCCTGACCCAGGGGCAGGATCTGGGAGCGGACCGTCTCGACATACCCCTCGAAAGACGCCCCGGTCCGGATGTCAGACTCGAAGAGATCGTGCATGACTTTTTCCATGAGGGCGGCTTCCAGGACCTTGACGCCTCCGAACGCCGACGCCCAGATCCTGAGATCACCCGCGGGGGAGATGCTTTTGCGCAGATGTTTCAGCTCATCGCGAAGGCGCAGCGCCAGAAGCGCTCCGACCCCCTTGCAATGGGCGCGGCGGGCCTCGGGATCGGATGCGAAAAGCCGGATGTCGATAGTGGTCTTTCCCGCGACCAAGGCGGGAAAGACCACTGGCGCATGCAGGTCGGCGGGCCCGTCGGTCAGGGTGATCCGTTCCGGAAGGTCTCCGAAGTCCCAGGCGGTCAGGTCGGCCTTTTCCCAGAACCGGCGGGCTTTAACCAAGGCCTGCGATTCCTTCGCCCCGGGAAACTCCTGCCGGAGGATGCCGATATCCCGTCCCGCGGCCAGTTCGCGGTCTTTGCCGTCCATAACGGCGAAACGGAGCCTCAGGTGATCGTCAAGCCCTTCGAGCGGCCATCGATCTGCTGGGATGTCCACACCGAATTTTTTGTAGATGAAGCGGCTCAGGGCAACGGGGAGGGTTCCCTGCCGCTCCATCTCCGTCAGGATGATCTCCCCTGTATGAACGAGCGGCTGGAGCCGTTTCCGGTATTCCTTGGGAAGCCCTTTGAGGAGGGCCATCACCTTTCCCTTCACCAGCCCCGGCACCGCCCAGTCCATGGGGGCGTCCCGGACCGAGGGGATGACGTGAACGGGGATCTTCAGGGTGATGCCGTCCTCGGGGGCGCCCGGATCGAAGCGGTACAGGCAGTCCAGGCGCCAGCCTCCTGTCGAAACGGCTTCGGGGAAAAGGGCGATCTCGCCCAAATCCGGGGTTTTGACGAAAAGGTCCTCCTCTTTCATCCGCAGAAAGGCATCATCCTCCCGGTCGCGGATCAGGCGCTGCAATGTTCGAATATCGAAGATCCCCGGAAGCCGCTTTTCGTAGAACTCCGCCATCGCCTCCTCATCGATAAGAAGGTCGCGGCGGCGGACCTTTTCCTCGAAACTTGCGATTTTCTTGATCAGCTCCTGATTATGGACGAGGAAGGGCAGCGGCTTTTTCACCTCCCCCTCAACAAGGGCGCTTCGGATGAAGATCCGGGAGGCGCCGTCGGGATCGATGCGTCCGAATGACACGGGCCGGCCGGTGACGATGGCCAGACCAAAGAGGGTGACCGCTTCGGAAGCGACGACCTCGCCCCTCTCTTTTTCCCAGTGGGGGGCAGAATAGGTGTGTTTGCAGAGGAGGCCGCCGAGCTCCTCCAGCCAGTCGCTCTCGATGTTCGCCGCCGTCCGGGCGAAGAGGCGCGAGGTTTCGATCATCTCCGCGGCGACGATCCAGTTTCCGCCGCGGTTGAAGAGGCCGGAGCCCGGGAATATCATCGCCTGACGTCCCCGGGTGGCCGTGTAGAGGTTCTTTTCCTTCTTTTGGGCGATTTGGCCGAGATAGCCGCTCAGGATGGAACGATGCAGGGCCGCATAGAGATCGGCCCCCTGCTTTTGCAGCGTCGTATCTTTCCGGGGAAAGAGCCTCTGTTCAGAAAGGATCGAGAGGATCTGATCATGGATCTCCCGCCATTCCCTCATCCTCCGAAAGGAAAGAAAATGGTCCCGGCAGAAACGACGCTGACGGTTCTGCGACTTCGAAGATTCGCCGTGGTCCCAATAGCGCCGCCAGAGGCCCAGCAGGGAAGAGAAATCGGAAGAAGGGTCCTTGAATTTGGCGTGCGCCTGATCCGCCTGCGCCTCTTTTTCGGCCGGTCTCTCCCGCGGATCCTGGATGCTGAGGGCTGCCCCGATGACGACGATTTCCTCGAGACAGCCTTCCTTCAGGGCCTCAAGAATCATGCGCGAAATCCGCGGATCAAGGGGAAGCTGCGCCATGATGCGGCCATGCTCCGTCAGACGCCAGGGATGGGTGGGACCTCGTCCATCTTTGGCGTCCGTTTCGATGCCCCCGAGTTCCAGAAGGGTCTCGATCCCGTCACGTATGCTTTTCGGGGCGGGCTGGTCGATGAAGGGAAAAGCAGCGATGTCGCCCAGGTTGAGAGCGAGCATCCGAAGGATCACACCGGCCAGGTTGGAACGGAGGATCTCGGGAGCGGTGTAGAGGGGCCGGCCGAGATAGTCATCCTCCCCGTAAAGACGGATGCAGACGCCGTCTCGGACTCGGCCGCATCGGCCTTTCCGCTGATCGGCGCTGCTTTTCGATATGGGACGGACCGGAAGGCCGGCAGTCCGCGTGCGGGGGTTGTACTCGGCGATCCGGGCCAATCCCGAATCGATCACAAACCGGATGCCGGGGATGGTAATCGAAGTCTCCGCTACGTTGGTGGCTGCCACGATCTTCCTCATCGTCAGGGGACGGAAAACCTCCTGCTGCTGCGCGGCGCTCAAACGCGAGAAAAGCGGCAGGATCGCCGCCTCTTCCCGGAAACGTCCGGCAAGAAGATCGCAGGTTTCACGGATATCCTGTTCCGTCGGCATGAAGATCAGGATATCCCCGCGCTCCCGCCGTTCCACGAGATCTTCCACCGCTCGCACAGCCGCCTCGACAGGGGTGATTTCCCCCTTCTCCTCCAGCCTGGGGTCGAGGGGTTCATAACGAACCTCGACAGGATAGAGACGCCCGGATACCTCGATGACGGGGGCGTTGCCGAAGGCCTTGGAGAATTTATCCGTATCGATGGTCGCCGAGGTGATGACGATTCTAAAGTCGCTGCGACGGGTGAGAATGGTTTTCAGGATGCCGAGAACGAAGTCGATGTTGAGGCTCCGCTCGTGGGCCTCGTCGACGATAATCGTATCGTAGGCGCGAAGAAGGGGATCGGTCTGGGCCTCCATGAGGAGGATGCCGTCCGTCATGATCTTCAGAAAGGCCTCGCGGGGCGTCCGGTTGTCGAAGCGGATCTTGTAGCCGACTGTACGGCCGATGCACTCGCCCATCTCCTCGGCGATACGCCGGGCGACGCTGGTCGCGGCGATCCGCCGCGGCTGGGTGCAGCCGATCATACCCGTGAGCCCGCGGCCGGCCTCCAGGCACATCTTCGGAAGCTGAGTGGTTTTCCCGGAGCCCGTCTCCCCGGTAATGACGACGACGGGGTGTTTCCGGATAGCGGCGATGATGTCGCCTTTCCTCTCCAGGATCGGTAGGGTGGGGGGATAGACGATCCGGGGGAGGCGCGAGCGGCGGGCAGCGATTCTTTTCATCAAAACAGCGGATCTGGACAAGGGCCGACCTTTATATTTTTGAGTGAATGTGGATCATAACCGTCTTGACGCAGGTTGTCAAAGGTTCTGAGAATTTTCACGACTTTTATGACTTTTTACGAGTCTGATTGCTTTTCATTATATTTTCATATATTTTAATTACGACAACCTCGTAAATAAATCCAAAAATCCCTCCCCTCTGACGAGGGAGGGTCAGTAATCCCCTTCCGCCCAGGGGCGCGGGGATAATGAGGTGAAGTATGCCGCTTGTCACTTTTTATTTTCAACTCCACCAGCCTTTCCGTCTTCATCCGGAGAGGGAGAAATTTCTCTGGGATGAGAAGAACCGGTCCGTTTTCCTCAAAGTGGCCGAGAAATGCTACCTGCCGGCAACCGCGATGTTCGCGGAACTCGTTGCAGCCCATCCCGCCTTCAAGATTACACTCGGCATGTCGGGCACCTTTCTCAAACAGGCCGAGCTTTATAAACCCGAGCTCATCGGGCTGCTCAGCGATCTATACGCCGCCGGTGCAAAAAACCGTCAGGTCGAATACCTCGATGAGACTTACTATCATTCGCTGACCAGCCTGTTCGAGGATCCCGACAAAACCGAGTTCCGGGAGCAGGTGTCGCTGCACCGGGAGATGATTAAACGGCTCTTCGGAATCTTTCCCACTTCTTTTCGAAACACCGAACTGATGTACAATAACGACATCGCCGCTGTCGTCGCCGATATGGGCTATCGCTCGATCCTCTGTGAAAAGCGGGATGATATGTTCACGAAGGAAGAGGCGGCAATCTCGCCCAATGCCGTCTTTCGGGCGAGGAATGCGAACCTGATCGTCCTCCCCCGGAACAGGGAATTGAGCGACGACATCGCCTTTCGGTTTCCCCACAGCCCGCTGACGCCGGAGCAATACGCCCAATTCCTCTCCCTGATCGACGGAGAGGCAGTCATGCTCGGTTACGATTACGAACACATCGGCGAACACATCTGGAGTGAGCGGGGAATTTTTGAGTTTTGGAGAGGGCTGCCGGGGGCGCTCGAAAAGCATCCGAACCTGGTTATGGCGACGCCGACCGAGGTTGCCGTGCAGTTCCAGGAGGCCGAATGCCCTTTTCTGGATATCCACGGCCTTTCCACCTCCTCCTGGGCCGATGCCGGCAGAAACACCTTCGGGTGGCTGGGGAATCCCACCCAGTACGAGCTCTTTAGGGACATCGAGCGGATGGAAATCTCGGCCCGCCGAGCGGGAGGGGAACTGCTCACCCGCTGGCGCCATCTGACGACCTCCGATCACGTCTATTTTCTCCACGAGCGGATCGGAGAGGACCATGCGGTCCACGCCTATTTCAATCCTTACGAAGGATCCATCGCCCGACCCACGCATATCCTGACGCGCAAGATCGATCACCTGGAAAGCGCCGTCAAACATTTCATGATCCTGAAGAAACACGAAAAGACGGCGATCCTCATCATTTCTCCGGAGACAGGACGACTTCCTGAGGATATGGGCGGTCTCGCCCGTTTCATCTCCGGAAAGAGCGGCGGACAAGGCGAGGTGGTCTCAGCCCTGTGCGAGGGTCTGGGCGACCGCGGTCTGGATATCCATCTGGTGATCCTTAATCTCAAGCAGAGGTTCCAGCGGGAGGCCCAGATGACCGAGATGCAGTGGCGGGATATCCGCTACCGGATCGATTCAGAAATGATCCACCTGGTCAGTTCTTCGGTTTTTGCCGACAACCTGAGCGCCTATTCCGGCGACCCGATCCTGACGGCGGTTGAATTCCAGAGGGAAATCGTCAACAATATCATCAAAACCGTCCGGGCCAGGCACGAGGGAAGGTTGATCATCCACAGCCACGACTGGATGGCGGGAGGGGCGATCACCGCTTACGCCGCGGCCACTGGCCTGCCCGTCCTCCACACGGTGCACAACGTGTTCACGGCTCTCCTTCCCCTGGACCTCCTGGGGGGGATCGGCTTGAAGAACATCGGCGACCGTCTCTATCTTTCCGACCACGGGGGGAGAGCCTGTATCGACTGCCAGGCGACGGCGATAAAAAACGCGACCATGATCAATTTTGTCGGCGAGCGGTTTCTCAAGGAGGTTGTGGAGGACTACTTCCTGGACAGGGATCTGGTTCCGCCCGGCGTCCGCCGGGAAGTAAAGGAGAAATACTACCACGACGCGGCCAGGGCGATCATCAACGCCCCCTCTTCGCGGATCTATCCGGAGCGGTGCGAGGCGCTGATCCGCAGCTACGGACCTGACGATCCCGTCATGGAGGCAAAGCGCGACAACCTCGTCGAATTCCAGAAGAGGACCGGGCTCACCGCGAACCCGGGAGCCCTCCTCTATTTCTGGCCTTCCCGTCTGGATCCCTTCCAGAAAGGGGTCGAACTCCTCGAAGCGATCATCAAACCGTTCGTTGAGGCGCATCACGACGTCCAGATCGCCATCGTGGCGGACGGGATAGGAAACGACCGGACGCATGCCGAACGCTTCGGCGGGATTGCCTGTCATTCCGGCGGGCGGATTGCCTATCAGCCCTTTAACGAAGAGCTTTCCCTTTTGGGATATGCCGCCGCCTGCGATGTTTTCGGCGCATCCCTCTACGAGCCTTGCGGCCAGATCGACCAGGTGGGGAATATCTTCGGGGCGACCGCCACGAACCGCGATACCGGGGGGTACCACGACAAGATCCGCGAGCTGAGGCTCAAGGAAGACGGATCGCCCCAGGATGTGGGAAACGGGTTCCTGTTTCGCGATTATCATCCCGGCGGCCTATGGCATGGACTGAAGAAAAGCGTGGCCTTTCATCGTCTGCCGCCGGAGATCCGGGAAAAACAGATACGGCGGATCATGCGGGAAGCCCGTGAGCGGTACAGTCTGGGCCATATGATCGCCGAGTACATCAGGATCTACGAGAGACTCAACAACGGGAAACCTCTGGTTTAAGGAAAAGGCTCTTCTTCACCTTGAGGGCGATGGCGCGGACACGCCGCATCGCCTCATTCTCGTCGATGGTCAGAAGTCGTCGGTTCTTCATCACGAGCTTGCCGTTGATGAGGACCGTTTCCACGTCGGCGCCTCCCACGCTATAGACGAGGTGGGAATATTCGTCGTACATGGGCGTCAGGTGGGGCTTGTCCATGTCGACGATACAGATGTCCGCCTTCTTTCCCGCTTCGAGGCCGCCGACCAGCGCATCCAGACCGAGGACCCTTGCCCCGTCGAAGCTCCCCATCCTCAGGACCGTCCGGGCAGACATGACCGTCGGGTCAAGAAGGGCCACTTTTCCCAGTTTGGCGGCGGTATCCATCTCCTGAAACATGTCGAGATTGTTGTTGCTCGCGCAGCCGTCCGTCCCCAGACCGACGACGATTCCCCGACTCTGCATGGCGGAAACGGGCGCGACACCGGAGGCCAGCTTCATGTTGCTCTCCGGGTTATGGACCACTTTGCATCCATGATCGGCAAAAATGCGCATATCCTCCCCGTCCATGGCAACGCAGTGAAAAGCGATGAACCGTTCATCGAGAAAGCCGCCTTCCATCAGAAATCGCGTCGCCCGTCTGCCGAATTTATCTTCCAGTTGTTTTGCTTCTGCCTTGTTTTCCAAAAGGTGAGTGGCCAGGGGGATATGATAACGGTCGGCCAGGGCCTTTGACGCCTTCAGGAGGTCCGGCGAACAGGTGTAGAGCGAATGGGGTTCAACCATGATATTGACCAGGGGGTCATCGGCCCATTTTTGTATGAGTTTCTCCGAGTAGGCCAGGCCTTCCGCCGGCGATTGGAAACTGGGGGAGGGAAAATCGAAAAGGACTTCGCCGAGAAGACAGCGCATTCCTGCCTGTTTCGCCGCCCGGGCCGTTTCCTCCTCGAAGATGTACATATCGGAGAAGGCGGTCGTTCCCGATTTGATCATCTCGGCGCAGGCAAGCAGACTTCCCCAGTAGGCCAGTTCCGGATCCACATTCCGGGCCTCGGCGGGGAAGATGTAGTTGTTCAGCCATCCCATCAATTCCATATCATCGGCAATCCCGCGGAAGCAGGTCATCGCGGCATGGGTGTGGGCGTTGACGAGTCCGGGCATGATGATCGAATCCGGGACGTCGATCCTTTCCTTCCCATGGAAAGAGGAGAGAATCTCTTCCTTGCCTCCCACACCGACAATGGAATCCCCGTCAATAGCCAGAGCGCCGGGATTGAATTTTGAATCGTGTTCATCCAGCGTCACGATGGTTCCGCCGATGATCAGGATATCCACTGTTCTTGCCATCTTGCCTCCTTGAATGGGCGTACAGCCCGATACATCGCCAAGATTGCCGTCTTGACCGGGGCAGCGCAACCCGTAAGCCCCGCCTTGCAAGCGGAGAGCTTCACGGAACCAAAAACCCGTCCGGTGGGCGGGCAGCGCCGTTTGACGGCTAAGCGCATATCACAAAAGAGAATCGATCTTCAACAAGAGAATGACCTATCACACTACGGAAATGAAGAGCGTTGCGCCCTGCAAGAGGCGAGGGCTGTAAGGCGGATAAGCGCCAAACCGGTTGTTTTCAGGAAGATGATCACCGCTAAGGTCTGCAAGATGCCCAATGCGGGAACCATGATCACCCCGACCAGAAGCGATCCGAGGAAGGCCCCTAAAAGGTCGGCAGCGTAAAGGGTCCCCGCGGTCCGAACCACCCCTTCTCCGCCACGGGAAAAGAGGCTGCCCGCCAGGGGAAACTCGAGTCCAACAAAAAAACCTGCCCCCGCGCTTGCCGGAACGAACCCATATTTCATCACCGATAGGATGTCCTGTGCCTGCCCGGGAGAGTAGGAAAAAGCGAGGAGGATCATCTCCAGGGAGGCAAAGAGGATGATGAATAGTTCTATTACGGCGAGGGTGGCGCCGGGGTTCCGGATTTTTGCCAGCTTGCGGTTCATGATCCAGCTCCCCCAGGCCAGACCGGCCATGAAAAAAGCGATCAGAAGCCCGATCCAGTAGTAGGCGTGACCGTAGAGGGTCTGGAAGGCGAAGATCAGAAGCACACCCGTGGCCGTTCCGAAGAAGCCTGTTGTGCTTACAACCCAGATGAGCGCTCCTTTCTGCCAGTTTTTCCGCCCTTTTCTTCCGGCAACCAAAGCTGCGCAGGTCAGGATCAGGAGAGGCGCGGCGAGGTGCCACAGGCGCAGGTCCGCCACCTTCCTCCAAAAGACTTGCAGGGCAGGGTGGAACTGGGCGTTCCAGTAAGCAATGCCGTAATAGAGGCCGAAGGGATAGGCATCCCGGTTCAGCTTTACCGCCTCTCCCCGATTCAGGGAATCATCCAGCCATTTCAGACGATTGGCTTCGAGCTTCAGGCGGATGTGAGGCTCCCGGAAAAACTGGGTGGGTATTTTTCTCTCCTGCAGACGCTCGACCAGCATTCCCGGCGACGGCGGACCGGCGCCCGCCGAGGTAAAAGCGAGGATAAAATTGACCTCTCCCGGAATGATATGGACCGAAGGAAAGACCCTCTCTAAAGATCGTCTGATAGAGAGATTGAGATCCCTTATCTCCCGGCCGAGGTAGGTCTCGGAGCCGGGAAGGCGGAGAGCCAGAACGCCGTTATTGGTCAACGACCGGAAAATCTCGATGAAAAATTCCACCGTGTAGAAGCGATTCAGCTCCAGGGTGGAAGGAGGGGGGAGGTTAAGGAGTACGGCGTCGAATTTCCGGGACGTTGTCTTTATGTAAAACCGGCCGTCTATGGTATGAATGCGCACCCGTGGATTTTCCAACTCCCGGCGGGTGAGAGGGGTGAAGTGCTCCTTAATAAGCTGGATCATCACGGGATCAATCTCCGTATAATGCACCTCATCCACAGGGTGTTTGAGAACCTCGGCGATAACCCCGCCCGGGCCTCCGCCGATGACCAGAATGGTCTTTGGAGAGGGGAGCGAGAGTATCGGGTAATGAACCATCTCCTCGGCGAAGGCAATATTCGGGATCGGCGCGGTGCAGACGGGTATTCCATTGGAGAAAAATGTCAGCTGCTCTTCCCTTCGTCCCACAGCCACATTTCCGTAGGGGGACCAGCGCGATTCCAGGATCTGCAACCCCTTCCATTGCCGATCCAGGGATGCTTTCTCCAGGCCGCCGGCGCCGGACAGGATCAAAAGCGCGATATCGGCAATCAGGAAGAACCAGAGGAATCCTGCCATGACTCTCCTGTTTGTCCTTTTTTGTTCCCCGATTGAGAGCAAAAGAATCCCGCAAATCAGGTTGGCTGTCCCCAGGAGAATGGCCACCTCGAAGGAGTTGAAGAAGGGAATGAGAAGAAAGGTGTAGATGATTCCCCCGACCCCGGCGCCCAGCCCCTCATAGAAGTAGACCTTCCCCACGGAGAGGGCGGATTTAGTGGAAAAATCAGAATGAAGCGCGCAAGCCAGGGCAAACAAGACCCCGTCAATGATTCCCAGGGGCGCCAGAATGACGGCCGTCGAGAAAAAAATCTGCAGAAGGCTTGCACCCTCGCCGATGGAAAACCCCATGATGTCGCGCAGAGATCTTATGCCGTAGATCGTCAGGGGAAGAAGAAGAGCGATAAGCAACTGCAAAAAGGCATACCCTTTTTCAGAAGCGGCGCCCTTCAACCTTCTCCCCAGAAAGAAACTCCCGGCCGCCTCCAAGAGCAGCCAGTTGGCCAGAACAATGGCTATGGAGAGCTCGTTCCCAAGGAAAATGACCAGCAGTTCACGAATGACCATCACCTGGGTGATGGTAAAGGTAAATCCCATGAGAAGCAGGGCGTAAATGAGGGGGTAATTCATGACGAATTCTGTTCAATGAATTTTCCAGCTTCCGGCGACGGAATCAAAGATCATCGATTTACGTCCAGATGCCGGGAATGGGTTTTCCACAGTACCCGCATTTTTCTCTCTTCAGATGCATCTCTCCAACCATAAACCCTATCCGTCGGATGATCATCTTTTGGCAATGAGGGCAGAAAGTATTCTCCCCCTCGTGGCCGGGAACGTTCCCGATGTAAACATATTCAAGCCCGGCAGATAAGGCTGTTGACCTGGCTTTCTCAAGGGTGGAAACCGGGGTTGGAGGTAGACTCTGGAGTTTATACAGGGGATAGAAACGGGTGAAATGGATGGGGGTATCGGCGCCCAATTCCTGCTTTATCCAGAGGCACATCTTTCTTATTGCCGCCATCTCGTCATTTTCCGTGGGGATCACAAGATGGGTGATCTCCAGGTGGATTTTTTCCTTTTTCAATGTCTTGAGGGTCTCGAGGACCGGACCGAGGTCCCCGCCGCACAATTTTCGATAAAAGGCATCGGTAAACCCTTTTAAATCGATGTTTGCGGCGCTGAGCACCCGGCACAAAACGCGAAGTGGTTCCGGATTGATGAAACCGTTGGAGTGGAAGACATTGAGAAGCCCCCCTTCTTTTGCAAGATTGCCGGTATCCAGCATGTATTCGTAAAAAACGACGGGCTCTACGTAAGTGTAGGCCACCGAACGGGCTCTCATCTCCCGGGCCTTTTTCACCACAATCTCCGGCGGGAGATCGTAATTATACAGGTCCTCCGGAGAGACTTGGGATATCTCCCAGTTCTGGCAGAACTTACAATGAAAATTGCATCCCGCCGTGGCCAGAGAAAAGGCAGTCGTGCCGGGAAGGACATGAAAAAAAGGCTTCTTCTCGATGGGGTCTAAGTGGGCCGCACAGGGATTCCCGTAGACCAGGCTGTAATATTTCCCGCCCCGGTTTTCCCGCACCCTGCAGAACCCCCGCCTGCTTTTTGGAACCCGGCAACGCCTCGGGCACAGGCCGCATTGGATTTCTTCTTTATCCAGCGGGGTGAAATGGGCTGCAAGTTTGGTCTTGATAAGCCCCTTTTTGACCATCTGCGCCCGGCCGGTGTTCGGAAAACCCATCAATGACGCCGCCGGGATCAGGGAGAAGCCCGCCCCGCAAAAACGCAAAAACTCCCTTTTCGTCATGTGATGACCGGTCATCGCTTCATAAATGGTGTATGAGGCGTTCAGTTTGATCGAGAGCGACGGTAAATTCTGTAAACCCCCATGGATTTTAAGTCGAGGTTGGTCAGGCCCGCTTTCCTCGCCCAGTCGATCGCTTCCAGGAATTCCCCCGCGGTGATTCCCCTGGCGATCTCCGGATATTCGTAGGCCCTGTACTCGACGCGGTATTGAGCCATGATGTTCACATATGTGGATCTGGTAAGATTCTCCGCGACCCATGCGACAAATTTTTCGGTGTCGGCCACCCGGTTGGGCATGACCAAATGACGGATGAGCAGCCCCCGGAAGGCAATTCCATTTTTATCGCTCTTGAGTTCCCCTACCTGCCGGTGCATTTCCAGGACCGCTTTTTTTGTCACTTCCGGATAATCGGAGGCGCCGGCGGAGTATTTCGCCGCCTTTTCGGGATCCATGTACTTAAAGTCCGGCTTGTAGATATCCACGACGCCTTCTAAGATCTTCAACATCTCTACACGCTCATACCCGCAGGTGTTGTAGAAGAGGGGGAGTCGGAGCCCCTTTTTCAGGGCAATTCTGGTGGCGTTCAAGATGTTGGGCATGATATGGGTGGGAGTGACCAGGTTGATGTTATGGCAGCCCATTCTCTGCAGTTCGATCATGATCTCCGCCAGGTCTTCGTCCTCCATTTCCTTCCCTTTGCCTTCATGGGAGATCGGCCAGTTCTGGCAGAATATGCAGCGCAGGTTGCAGTGGGAGAAGAAGATCGTACCAGAACCGTTTACTCCCGTTATCGGTTCTTCCTCGCCAAAATGGGGGTTATGGCTGAAAATGACCGGGCGGACCGGCGCCCGGCAGAATCCCCTCTCGCCCTTCTTGCGATTCACACCGCATCGCCGGGGACAGAGCTGGCAATTCTCGAAGTTGTTGTAGGCTTGCGCAATTCGTTGGGCGAGTTTTCCCTCTCTTTCCAGTTTCATATAGCCGGGCTGCCATGACTTTTCCTTTGGTTGCAGGCCATGGAGTTCCGCAGGTGTGAAGAGCGCCGTCCCCCCAAAAAGAAAACAGCTCTTGATAAAATCCCGACGCGTGAACCCCATAGTGACCCCTCCCTTCTTTCCAGGGTGTTGTCATATTGAGCGCATGTTCATGAAAAACCATCCAGCCGGCATTTTTATGTCATTATACATTGTACGAAATGGAAAAGCAAAGCCTCCAGACCGGGTTTACGCCGCAGGCTGTGAATCTTTCGCCGGGTTAAGGATGAGCCCGAGGAGCACCCCGACCACAAGGCGGGGCTTAAAGGGTTGGTCTCCCGGTTAAAAGGGTCGCAGGAAAGACTTCCGCGTCAGGCACCCCTGCCCGCTTTTTTGACGACCTTCGTTCCGATTTTCCGGACCTCGCCCATGACCGCATTCAAATCGATGGTGAGGAGACGACGATCTTTCATAACCACCCTGCCATCGATGATGCTCGTGACCACATCGGCCCCGGAGGCGGCATAGACGAGGTGGGAAAAAAGGTTGTATAACGGCGTCAGATGCGGTTTGTCCATATTGACCAGGATGATCTGCAATTCAGACACTAATGGGGCCTGGAGGGTGAGCGAGAGGATGAAGGCGTGAAAAATATACAGCGCCATAGTCGTTGGGAAGAAGTTACGGTGCCAGGGGTGCATACTACAGGGAGA